>Ga0207747_1000041_pt1 | contig 135230 bp, 136 predicted proteins | sample HigsolmetaGSP11D_FD_184839 | JGI IMG/M metagenome (GOLD analysis project Ga0207747, IMG submission 184839) | High solid enriched microbial communities from the Joint BioEnergy Institute, USA - SP1-1-D (SPAdes) | ecosystem: Engineered > Bioreactor > SSF (Solid state fermentation) > Aerobic >... | reverse complement strand
GCCATCCCGGATCGATACGCGTCTCGGCGATGATCTGCGCCACATGGGCGAGCAGATCCTCGCGCAGGAACTGGCGCGGCGAGAGATTCACCGCCACGCGCAGCGGCCCCAGGCCGGCCGCCCGCCAAGCCTGTACCTGCTGACAGGCCTCGCGCAGCACCCAGCGGCCGAGCGTGTCGATCATGCCGCTGTCCTCGGCCACCGGAATGAAAACCGCCGGTTCGATGCTGCTGCCGTCGGGCTGCTGCCAGCGCGCCAGGGCCTCGACCCCGACGATGCGGCCGCTCGCCAGATCCACCATCGGCTGATAATGCAGCGCGAGTTCGCCCCGCTCCAGCGCGCGGCGCAGCTTGGATTCCAGTGCCAGCCGTTCATAGGCCTGGACGTTCATCTGCGCCGAATAGAACTGGAAGGCGTTCTTGCCCTGCTCCTTGGCGCGGTTCATCGCCGTGTCGGCGGCGCGCAGCAGCGCGTCGGCGTCGTCCGCGTCCTGCGGAAATAGGCTGATGCCGACGCAGGCCGTCAGGTGATACTCCTGCCCGGCGATGAGGTAGGGTTGCGCCACCGCGTCCAGCAGCGCACGCGCGAAGACCGAAACCTCGCCCGCCGCTTCGAAGGACTCCAGCAGTACTGCGAACTCGTCGCCGCTCAGGCGGGCCACGATATCGCTCACGCCGCTCACGCGCGTGAGCCGCTCGGCCACCTCGCACAGCACCCGGTCGCCGATGACGTGACCGAAGCTGTCGTTGATGTTCTTGAAGCGGTCCAGTTCCAGCGACAGGACCGCGAGCGGACGCTCGAAGCGCCGCGCACGCGCCAGCGCCTGCTGCAGACGCTGCTGGAACAGCACCCGGTTGGGCAGGCCGCAGAGCGAGTCGTAATGCGAGAGGCGATGGATGCGCTGCTCGGCATCGAAGCGATCGGTGACGTCGCGGCCGATGCCGCGATAGCCCTTGAAGCGCCCGGCGTCGTCGAATATCGGCTCGCCGCTGATGCTGTGGTAGCGCCACTGCCCGGCGGCGTTGCGGCGCCTGTAGACCAGGTCGCGGAAAGGTTGCTGCGTGGCGAGGCTGTGCCGCAGCGCCGCCCAACCCGATTCCAGGCACTCGACGCCTTCGAGTTCCCAATACGCCCGGCCGAGATCGCGCTCGGGCGCGAAGCCCGTGCGCTCCAGCGCGCGGCCCGAGAGCCGCGTCAGGCGCAAGCACTCGTCCTGCTCCCAGTACCAGTCGGACGACCATTCGAGCAGACTGCGGAAGCGCGTCTCGCTGCGCCGGGCTTCCTGTTCGGACGCCAGTCGCGCAAGGACGGCCGCCGCCGCCAGGGCGAACAGCGACAGCAACCGGATACCGTCCTGCTCCGGCACCGACGCACCCCATACGGCGATCACGCCGATCAGCCGGTCGCGGTCCGCAAGCGGCACGGCCAGCGCGGCATGCGCATCCGCCTGTATGCGCCCCGCCTGCGCGGCGCGCATCGCCAACGCCTCGACCGCGTGCGGCTCGGCGCGACTTGCGTGGGCGAGCACCAGCCGCCCTTCCGCGCTCTGCAACCGGACGGCGCAACCGTCGCCGTGCAGCAGGCGCTGCGCGGCATCGGCGATGCAGCGCAAGGCGCCGCCGGTCTCGTCCTGCTGCGCGAGTTCGCGCATGCAGTCGTGGAGTGCTTCGAGCTCCTGCCCGTGGCGCCGCACCCGCTCTTCGGCCAGCTTGAGCGCGTCGATGTCGGTGGCGGCGCCGATCATCCGCAGCGCGCGGCCGTATTCGTCGCGCTCGACGATGCGGCCCCGGGCCACGATCCAGCGCCAGCCCCCGTCCTCGGCGCGCACACGGAATTCGCATTCGAAACGTTCCGTTTCGCCCTTGAACGCCTGTATCAGTCCGGCGCGATAACGCGCGGCATCGTCCGGATGCACCAGTGCGCCGAAGGCCGGCGCGCTCGTCACCGTCTCCGTCGGCGGCCCGCCCAGCATTTCGCGCCAGCGCGCGCTCAGGTAGACGGCGCCGCTGGCAATGTCCCAGCTGAAGGCGGCCACCCGGGCCGCATCCAGCACCGGCTCCTGGGGGAGCGTGGCTTGGCCGCTGACGCGCAGCGCATGCTGCGACTCGTCCAACCGCGCGAGCCGTGACTGCAACTCGGCCAGCGCGTGGCGGTAGTAATGCAGCGCCGCATCGGCGTGGGATGTCGCCGTGCAGGGCGTTCGCACGGTATCGATTTCGAAAGGCTTCGGCATCGGTCGCCCGCGTTCAGTGGGCGACCATGGAAGACGGATCGCGCCCGCTCAGACCGAAGTCCGGCAGACGAAGCTGTCGCGGCGCATGACGCAGCTGCGGTAATGATTGCACGCTGGCTCCTCTTTTCTTGGATGTGTTGTGGTCTCGAGGCCCGCGCAAGGCCCTCCCCTTCCCGGACTTGTTGCGCGCCCTCGTCCAGCGACCGCCAGCCGCTCCTTCCCCCCCCCATCACTACGCCTTTATTATTTGTTTTGTGAGCAATGGCTTAGGCGCAGTCCTTGAGACGGAATCCTAACCGTGCATGATACGAAGAGGCAAGCTTCCCTGCGCGGAACCGGTCGTCTGGCGGACGGCCCGGCCGGCCCCGGACACGCTGTCCGTTCCAGACGACGGGAACGCCGTCTGCTTGACAGCTCCGGAGGCTCGCTATGAACAAATCCGAAACGACTGCGCAACAAACTCAAGCCACGCGCTGGCGCTTATCGATCGGCGCAGTGGAACGCGATACGGGGCTATCCAAGGACACGCTGCGCGTATGGGAGAAGCGCTACGGTTTTCCCAAGCCGGAGCGGGACAAGTTCGGCGAACGCGTCTATCCGCAGGAGCAGGTGGAGAAGCTGCGGCTGCTCAAGCGGCTGATCGATCGCGGCTACCGGCCCGGCAAGCTGGTCTCGCGCAGCATCGAGGAACTGCTGGAACTGGTGAGTCCGCAACGGCCGGCGGCGGCCGCGCAACCCGCGTCGCCTGCGCAGCCCTTCGCGGCATTCAACACCCAGGACGTGGCCGAAATCCGCGAACAGTTGCGCGAGCGGCTCTCGCGCGAAGGCTTGCGCGATTTCGTGCTGGGTACGGTTTCGGAGCTGCATCAGCAGTTGAGCGACGCGTGGATGCGCGGACAGCTCGCGCTCTACGAGGAACGGCTGTACAGCGAAGCGCTGTGCAGCACGCTCCACGCGGGACTGGGCGCGCTGCCGCTGCAGAACCGCAACCCGCGCGTGCTGCTCGGCACCTTCCCCAACGAAGCGCGCATCCTGGGGCTGCTGATGATGGAATGCCTGCTCAGCGTCGAAGGCGCGACCTGCATCTCCCTCGGCGCGCAGACGCCGGTGGTGGACATCATGCTCGCCGCGCGGGCCCAGCAGGCCGACGTGGTGGGTCTTTATTTCAGCGCCGCCTATCCCATGACACAGGCACTGGAAGGGCTCAGCGCCTTGCGCGAACAGTTGCCGGAACAGACGCAGATCTGGGTCGGCAGCGCCAATCCGGCGATCATGCGCCGCGCGCCGGGCGACATTCTGACCCTGCCGAAGTTCGACATGCTGGCCGAGGCCGTCGCAAGCTGGCGGCAAAGCCACAGTGTCGGCTCGCTTTCCACCCACTAGCGCCGCCTGCGGCCGGACATCGGGCGCCGGAGCCGGCAAAGCTGCTACACTGCGCCCCTCTTCAACTGCGCGGCGGCGCCGCGCGCCGATGTCCGACTCATGTTCCGTTCCGCACGCTTCGAATCGACCGAGTGCGAGAAAACGGCGGGCACCCGATCGCCGCACGCGGCGGCGGGCCGTCCCGCAGCAGACCGCAAACGATGAACAGCTATCCGCGCCCCGCGTTCGAATCCAAGTTCTGCGCCCCGGAGGAACTGCCGGCGCGTCTTGCGGCGCTCGCCAGGCCGCTGGTGTTCACCAACGGCGTATTCGACATCCTGCACCGGGGCCATGTGACCTATCTCGCGCAGGCACGCGCGCTCGGGGCGAGCCTGGTGGTGGCGCTCAACAGCGACGCTTCGGTGAAGCGCCTGGGCAAGGGCGCGGACCGGCCGATCAATCCGCTCGCCGACCGCATGGCGGTCATCGCGGCCCTGCAAAGCGTGGATCTGGTGACCTGGTTCGAGGACGACACGCCGCTTGCGCTCATTCTCGCCTGCAGGCCGGAGGTGCTCGTCAAAGGCGGCGACTGGAAGCTCGAGGACATCGTCGGCGCGGCCGAGGTGCGGAGCTGGGGCGGCACGGTGCACGCCATTCCTTTCGAGCACGAACGCTCCACCACTGCGCTCCTCGAGCGCATCCGCCGCAGCGCGAAGCCTTAGCCGGCCGGCGGACAGGCACGCAACGGCGCGCCGCCCAGAGCCTCGCGGATTTCCTCGACCTCGGCCCGCGTCGCCGCGGAGAGCTGGCGCAACTGCACGTACACCACGTCGCCTTCCTGGCGCTCGCTGATGGCGGGGGCCGGCCGCAGGGCGGAGAAGCTCTCTCTCGCGCGTGCAGCATCGGCGGCGGCCAGCGGCCCGATTTCCAGACATGCGCCGGCTCCCGGTTGCAGGGCCGCCACTTCCTGGGGGCTCATCAGCCGGATGCGCTCCGGCCGGACCTGTTGGGCAAGCGCCTTGGATTCGTCGCGGGTGCGCTGCGCGTCGTAATCGAGCCAGGCGAGCAGAGCGACGTTCGCCAGCAGCAGCATCAGCACGACGATCCGCATCCCTGCGCTCCTTCCCCGCGCATCATCTCCTCGGCCAGCGCCGCCACGCCTTCCAGTACGAGATGTTCGACCTGCACGACCGGCATGGTGAGATGCGGGACGAGCGCGTGCGCCCCGCCGCCGGAGATGACGCAGCGCGCCCCGGGCGGCAGTTGCCGGTACATGCGCTCGATCGCACCGACCTGGGCATGGATGCAGCCGCTTTCCATGGCATCGGCGGTGTTGCGCGGCAGCTCGCGGTAGTTCCCGCGCGCGAGCGTCAGCGCCGCGGTGTGATCCGCAAGCGCGCGCTTCATCAACCCGAGCCCGGGAAGGATGAGCCCGCCGCGGAACACGCCGCGCGCATCGAGCACGTCGATGGTGGTGGCGGTGCCCGCCATCACCACCAGGCATTCGCGCCGTTCGCGCTGCCATGCGGCGACAGCCGCCGCCCAGCGGTCCACGCCGAGCTGGCGCGGGTTCTCGTAATCGTTGACGACCCCGCAGGCCCGTTCCGCGGCCGCCACCCAGAGCAGCTCAGTCTGCCAGCGGCTCGCCAGATCGATCACCGTCTCGCGCATGGTCGGCCCGGCGACGTTGGCGATCGCCACGTGCCGCGGCGCCGGGATACGCGCCCAGGCGTCGTAGGCGCGTTCGAGCTCGTCCACCGACGCCGCGCCGAAGTCCGTCCAGCGGCCGTCGGCGTGCCGCAGACCCCATTTGATGCGCGAATTGCCGGCGTCGACGGCGAGCATCATGCCGCCTCGCGCAGCGAAACTTCGCCTGCATGGAAGCGATGCAGGCCGGTTTCCGTTTGCAGCACCAGCGCACCGTCCTCGGCGACATCGCGCGCCCAGCCTTCGACGCTCTCGCGCTCGTTCACGGCCATGCGCACACGGCGGTCCTGATAGGCGTGGCGTCGCAGCCACTCGTTCTTGAAGAAGGCCGCGAAGCCCTCGCGTTCGTAGCGCTGCAATGCGCTTTCCAGCTCGCGCAGCAGGCCTGCGAGCAGCGCGGTGCGCGAAGGCGGCGTGCCGTCCCCGGTGTGCAGATCGGCCAGCGGCCGGCCCACCTGCGCCTGCAACGCGGCATCTGCCCGCACGTTGAGGCCGACGCCGATCACCAATTCGGTCCGGTCGCCGGCACTGCGCGCCACTTCGACCAGGATGCCGCCGAGCTTCGCGCCATTGCGCATCAGATCGTTGGGCCATTTCAGTCGCACGTCGCCGAAGCCCAGCGCTTCCAGCGCCCGCGCGCAAGCCACCGCGACGGCGAGCGTGAGACCGCCGAGCGCCTGCGGCGGCAGCGCGATGCGCCAGGCCATGCTGAACGTGAGGCTCGCGCCGAGCCGGGCATGCCAGCCGTTGCCGCGCCGGCCGCGGCCGGCGGTCTGCAGTTCGCAGGCCAGCACCCGGCCGTGGACGAAGGGCGCTTCCAGCAAGCGCGCATTGGTCGACGCGCACTGGTCGAGCACCTCGGCGCTCAACGCCGAACCGCGCGCGCGCAAGTCCGCCTCGAGCGCGGCGGCATCGAGCAGATCGACGGGATCGGCAAGTACAAAAAGATCTCCCGCGCGGCGGATCGCGACGCCTTGCGCCGCGAGCGCCTGCAGACCCGCTTCCAGCTCCGCATCGCCGAGATTCAAGGCGCGCGACAGCGCCTCACGGGACTGCGGTCCTGCGGTCCGGAAACGGCGGAGGAGTGCAAAAGCGGAAGGCGGCACGACCAACGGAGACTGAAACGCGGCGGGTGGCGATGGTAGCACGACCCCGCCGCGCTCTTTGCGCGCAGGCGCGCGCTTCAGGAACCCGGATCCATCTGCGACTGCAGATAGTTCTGCAGCCCGACGCTGTCGATGAGCGACAACTGCGTTTCGATCCAGTCGATGTGTTCTTCCTCGGACTCGAGGATGTCCTCGAACAGCTCGCGCGAGACGTAGTCGCCCACCGATTCGCAATAGGCGATCGCTTCCTTCAACAGCGCGTGACCGTCGCGCTCGGCCTGCAGGTCGCAGGAGAGCGCTTCCCTGACGTCCTCGCCGATGAGCAGCTTGCCCAGATCCTGCAGATTCGGCAGCCCTTCGAGGAACAGGATGCGTTTGATCAGCGCATCCGCATGCTTCATCTCGTCGATGGATTCCCCGTACTCGTGCTTGGCAAGCTTGTGGAAGCCCCAGTTGTCGAACATCCGCGCATGCAGGAAGTACTGATTGATGGCGGTGAGTTCGTTCTTGAGGGCCTGGTTGAGGTATTGGATGACGCGCTGATCGCCTTTCATGGGAATCACTCGCTCGAATGCCGCGCGCGGGCGCGGCGTTGAACTATGGCACGGATCGGCGATGAAGCCGGACAGCGGGGAAGATAGCACGCACGCCTGCGCGACGCAGCACGCGCGAGAACACGACAGCGCGGGAAGGGATTAAGCGGCTTCGAGCAGGTTGCTCGCCGCGACGTGCTCCTGCAGCACCCGATCGGCGGCCTCGGCGCAACGGCCGCAGCAGGTCGCCACGCCGAGCACGTCACTCAGCTCGCCGAGGGTAGTCGCCCCCAGATCGGCGCATTGGCGGATTTCGCGATCGGTCACGGCATTGCAGACGCACACGTACATGAGGGGGCACCGGCGAATGAGAGTAGAAATGCGAATGATTATCATCAAGCTCGCTAACGAACGCAAGCGTTGTTTCCAAGTCCGGTATTTACGCACAAGAGCCCACTAAGCCATTGAGGGAATTACATCCTCTGCCCTTGACAGCACAAATGAGAATGGTTATCGTTTGCTCACGATGGATACGAAGGCTGCTCAAACAAGGCCTGATGAGACCCAGCCGCGCGCGGACGCGGCGCAGCCGCCACGCGTGAACAGCCGCTCGCTCCTGGGCGAACGCGGCGAACTGGTCATCGAACATGCCGGCCGCGAATACCGGCTGCGCATCACACAGAACGGGAAACTGATCCTCACCGCTTGAGCATTTGGGCGCGCGGCGGTCAGCCACACGGAGAGATTAGGACGGTGTCGCTCGCATCACTGGCTCGGCCACGGCCGCCACGCACCCGTGTCCCGGGTCTGGCGGTGGCGGTCGCCCTGCATGCAGCGCTGGGCGCCCTGCTCTACCACGGCCATCAGGCGGCCAGCCTCGCGCGAAGCACCAGCGTGCCGATCATGGTGAGCTTCATCACCCCCGAGCCGGTGGTGCCGCCCAAGCCCCAGCCGCCGCAGCCGGTCGTCGAACCGAAGCCCGCGCCCAAGCAAGCCGTCAAACCCAAGCCCAAGCCGGCCGAGAAGCCCGTCATCGCGAGCAAGAGTCCCGAGCCTGCGCCTTTCGCTGCGCCCGAACCCGAGCCGGAGCCGGAACCGGTGGCCGAACAGGCGCCGCCGCCCGCGCCGCCTGCGGCACCGGCCCCCGCCGTGGCTGACGCGCCGGTCCAGACGGCGCCGCCGCGCTTCAACGCCGACTATCTGCAGAACCCCAAGCCGCCTTATCCCAACCTCTCCCGCCGCCTGCAGGAGGAAGGCACGGTGGTACTGCGCGTCTACGTCTCGCCGAACGGTCTGCCCGAGCAGGTCGAAGTCAGCAAATCGAGCGGCTATGCCCGTCTCGACGAATCCGCACTCAACACCGTCAGGAAGTACTGGAAGTTCGTGCCTGCCCGGCGCGGCGACACACCGGTCGGCGGGTGGGTGCTGGTCCCCATCGCATTCACCCTCGAAGGATAAGAAGTCTCATGGATTTGCAACAAAGCTACGGCTTCGCACACTTTCTTTCCCAGACCGACGCCGTCGGCAAGAGCCTGTTCGTCGTGCTGCTGCTGATGTCGCTCGCGACCTGGTACCTCATCGTGGCCAAGGGTCTGCAGGTTTTCCTCACCCGCCGGCGCAGCGCGCGTTTCCTCGACACCTTCTGGAGCATGCCTTCGCTCAACGCGGTCGAGCGCCATCTCGAGCAGCATCATCCCGACGAGCCCTTTTCGCACTTGGCCTACCATGCCATCGTCGCCGCCCGCCATCACGCCCGCCACGGCGTCAACCGGCTCGATGAGGCGGGCTCCAAATCGGAATTCCTCACGCGCTCCATGCGGCGCGTGATCGACGAAGAGACCGCGCGCCTCGAATGGGGGCTCACCGTGCTGGCCTCGGTCGGCAGTACCGCGCCCTTCGTCGGCCTGTTCGGCACGGTGTGGGGCGTCTATCACGCCCTGGTCGCGATCGGCATCTCCGGTCAGGGCACGCTCGACAAGGTAGCCGGTCCCGTGGGCGAGGCGCTGATCATGACCGGCGCCGGGCTTGCCGTCGCCATTCCCGCAGTGCTCGCCTACAACGCCTTCGTGCGTTCGAACCGCATGGTGCTGGCGAAACTCGACGCCTTCGCCCACGACCTCTACTCCTTTCTCACCACCGGCGCGCACTTCGAAGCGGAAACCGCCAACGGCAACCGCCGCACGCAGCCGCAAGTCGTGAAAGGAGCCGCCTGATGGCCTTCGGCAGCTTCGACAGCCACGGCGGCGCCAGCCGCGTGCAATCCGAGATCAACATGGTGCCGTTGATCGACGTGATGCTGGTGCTGCTCGTCATCTTCCTCGTCACGGCGCCGCTGCTTACGCACTCGGTGAAGATCGATCTGCCGCGCGCTTCCAGCACGCCGAACGAAAGCAAGGCCGAAAACGTTTCGCTGTCCATCGACGCCGACGGCACGCTTTACTGGAACAACGAACGCATCGGCCGCGAAGAGCTGAAACGGCGCCTCGCCGTCATGGCACAGACCACCCCGGAAGCGGAGCTGCATCTGCGCGCCGACAAGACCACGCAATACCAGGTCCTCGCGGAAGTGATGGCGGACGCCGCAGCCGCGGGCGTGAAGAAGATCGGCTTCGTCTCCGATCCGAGCACGAAGCAGTAAAAGCGGAACCTGATCTCTCGGTAGCCAGCGACAAGCCAGCCACCCATAAAGGAGTTCAAAACTTGAAGCAATGATCGACCACCGACGGCGGACGTCGGTGTTTAGGGAGGACTATATGTACAGCCGTACGTCAGTCGTCGCGGGCACCTTTGCGAGCTGCGCGCATGCGCAGCAGGCCGACGCCCCCGCCGACGCCCGGGAGCTGGAAAAAATCATCGTCACGGGCGAAAAGGTCGAGCGCCCGCTGGAAGACACCGCCCCGAGCGTGCACGTGCTCGACCAGCGCGCTCTGATCGAGAATCCTTCGCTCAGCACGACCAACACCGTGCTGGAAGGCATCCCCAACCTCACTTCGACCGGCACCGGCAATCTGGCACCCGCCGTCCGCGGTGTGGACGGCACCGGCCCCACCGAAGGCATCGGCGCCTTCATCGCGGGCACCCGCCCGCGTCTCGGCCTGCAAATCGACGGACGTTCCGCCCATTACAACGAGGTGGTGTTCGGCGACTTCTCCACCTGGGACGTCAAGCAGATCGAAGTCTTCCGCGGCGCACAGAGTCTGCTGCAGGGGCGCAACACCATCGCCGGCACGGTGGTCCTCAAATCGAACGATCCCGTCTTCGAGCGTGAGATCGGCGGCCGGGTCATGGCCGGCAGCCACGGCCAGCGTCAATACGCGGCGGTGCTCAACGCGCCGCTGGCGGACAACGAAGCGGCGTTCCGTCTGGCCGTGGACCGCCAGCGCTACGACAGCTTCGTGCACGGCATGCAGGCCTATGCCGGCGTCGGCGATCCGGGCGAGTACGAATCCACGACGCTGCGCGGCAAGCTCCTGCTCAAGCCGAGCGCGCTGCCCGACTTCACGACCCTCTTCACCTTCGCGCACACCGATCACCTCGGCCCGCAAAGCGAACACGTGGTGCGTCCCTTCCGGAAGAAGAACGCCGCCTATCCCGAGATGAACACGTTCCGGACGCGCACCAACAGCGGCGTGCTCGACTCGACCTGGCGGCTCTCGGATCTCCTCAGCTTCGAGAACCGGATTTCGCTTTCGGACTTCGCCGTCATGCGGACCGCGCCGCCGGGAGGCGGAAACCTGCGCATCGACGGCAAGGACTTCGCCATAGAACCGCGCCTGGTCTTCGACGGCAGGACGACGAGTGGCTTCGTCGGCGCCTATTACTTCCACGCCAAGCAGGACGAGTTCATCGACATCGGCAACTCCATCTTCGACGACAAGACTTCGACCGTGGCCGTGTACGGCGAAATGACCCGCGCGCTGAACCGCGATTTGAAGCTGACGCTCGGCGCGCGCTACGAGGAAGAGCGCCGTCGTCGCGAAGGCGCGCTGATGGTCTGGGCGGTCGATCTGAACGAGACCTACCGCGCCTTCCTGCCCAAGGCGGTGCTGTCGTGGCAGGCGGCCGAAGGCCTGACCTTGGGCGCGGGCGTCTCGCGCGGTTTCAACGCGGGCGGCGCCGGCATCACGCTGTTTGCGCCCTTCACCGCCTTCGAATTCGATCCCGAATACGTCTGGACCTACGAAGGCTTCGCGCGTGCCGCCTTCCTGGGCGGAAAACTGCAGCTCACGGGCAACGTGTTCTACAGCGACTACAAGAACATGCAATTGCCCTTCGACCTCAACCCGGACCCCGCCGCGTGGGCCACCGTCATCCGCAACGCCGACCGCGCCGAGACCTACGGCGCGGAAATCGGCCTGACCTGGCAGCCGACCCGCGCGCTGCGCCTGAACGCCGAAATCGGCCTGCTGCGGACGCGCATCCGGGAGTTCGACAACAACGCGGAAATGGAAGGCAACGAGCTGGCGCGTTCTCCGGCACTGACGGCGGCGTTCGGCGTGCAGTACCGTCATACCAGCGGCGTCGAAGTCGGCGTCAACGCGCGCTACTCCCAAAGCTACTACTCGGAAGTGATGAACTTCTCGCGCGGAAAGGTCGATCCTTACTGGATCGTGAACGCCAGGCTCGGCTACAACCTCCGCGAGTACCGGCTGTTCGCGTTCGTGAACAACCTCTTCGACGAAGACAGCCCGGTGCTGATCGAAGCGGATCCGGCGAACCCCGCTGCGGCCGACACGGCGCTGTTGCCGCGTCCCCGCATGGTGGGCGTCGGGCTGGAAGCGTGGTTCTGATCGAGGAATAAGCGATGACCGCCAAATCCCTCCGTGCCTGGGCCTGGGTGCACAAATGGAGCAGCCTGATCTGCACGCTCTTCATGCTGCTCCTGTGCATCACCGGCCTGCCGCTGATCTTCCATCACGAGATCGGGCATCTGCTCGGCACGGAGGTGGAGGCGCCGGAAATGCCGGCCGGCACGCCCTACGCCAGCCTCGACAAGGTGCTGGAAACGGCGAAAGCGCAACATCCCGGTCTGGTGCCGCAGTTCCTGTTCCGCGAGGAGGACGAAACCGACCTGTGGATGTTCCGTTTCGGCAGGACGGCGCTGCCCACGGACGAGGACAAGTTCGTCGCGGTCGACGCGCGCACGGCCGAGTTGCTGAAGGAGCCCAAGTTCAACGAGGGCTTCATCTACCTCATGTTCAAGCTGCACGTCGATCTGTTCGCGGGTATGGCGGGCACGCTCTTCCTCGGTTTCATGGGGTTGCTGCTGGTGATCGCGATCGTGTCGGGCGTGGTGCTCTACGCGCCCTTCATGCGCAAGCTGGAGTTCGGCACCGTGCGCCGCAACCAGTCTGCACGGCTGAAATGGCTGGATCTGCACAACCTGCTCGGCATCGTGACGCTCGCCTGGCTGTTCGTGGTCGGGCTCACCGGCGTGATCAACACGCTGGCGCAGCCCCTCACCGCGCTGTGGCGTTTCGATCAGGTGAGCGAAATGATCGCGCCCTACCAGGGGCAGCCGCCCGTCACCGAGCCCGGCTCGCTCGATGCGGCGGTGCGCGCGGCGCAGGCGCTGGAACCGGACATGCACGTCAGCTTCGTCGCCTTTCCCGGCACCAACTTCGCGAGCCCCTACCACTACGGGGTCTTCATGCGCGGCAACGAGCCGCTCACTGCCCGTCTGTTCAAGCCCGTGCTCGTCGATGCGCGCACCGCGGAAGTGACCGACAGCCGCGAACTGCCGTGGTACATCACCACCCTGCTCATCTCGCAGCCGCTGCATTTCGGCGATTACGGCGGCACGCCGATGCAAATCCTCTGGGCCCTGCTCGATCTCATGAGCATTGTCGTGTTGTGGAGCGGGCTGGTGCTGTGGTGGCGTCGCCGCAGACAGCCGCTGGAAGCCATCGCGCGCGAAGCCGAGGCCGAAATCGAATCCGGGCTCGTGACGGCGAAGGAGTCGATATGAGCGCGCGCCGCACGCTCAGCGAGGTATACCGCTGGCCCGCCGCCATCGCCCTGGCCAGCCTCGTCGGCCTGTCGAGCGCGCTGTTCGCCGACGGCTTCTGGGATGCCGTCTCCTGGATCGCGCTCGCCGTTCCCGTCGCGGTCGGATGCTGGAAGTGGTTCAACGCGGGTCCGGGTTCCGCATGAAAGTCTGACAGGTGGCGTCCACTATTGCGGACGCCGTTTCTCCATCCCCGCCAGCCGTCGCCAGCCCCGTACTGCATGAGAGGAGTGCTATGCAAAAGCACGGCTGGCGGCTACGGCCGCTCATCTTCGCATGCCTGCTGGCCTATGCCGGCGCCGGCATGACACAGGACGCGACACAACTGCCCACCGTCGAAGTGAAGGCGGAGGCGGCGACCGAATCGGCGACCGGCCCGGTCGGCGGCTACGCCGCCACACGCAGCGCCACCGCCACCAAGACCGACACGCCGCTCGTCGAAACGCCGGCATCGATTTCCATCGTCACGCGCGAGCGCATCGAGGACCAGGGCGCCACGTCTCTGCAGGACGCGCTCAACTACGCGGCAGGCGTGCGCTCGGACGCCTACGGCCTCGATTCGCGCACGGACAGCGTGCGCGTGCGGGGCACCTATCCCGCCGAATTCAAGGACGGCCTCGCGCGCCAACTGACCGGGTACTACACCAGCAGCACACGCAACGATCCGTTCCTCTTCGAGCGCATCGAGGTGCTGCGCGGTCCCGCGTCCATGCTTTACGGACAAGGCAGCACCGCGGGCATCATCAACCTCGTCACCAAGCGGCCGCTGCCCGAAGCGCAGCGCGAAATCGGTGTGCAATACGGCAGCTTCGATCGCAAGCAGCTGCAAATGGATTTCACCGGGCCGCTGACCGAGGACGGGCAGTTCCTGTATCGCCTGATCGCCGTGGCGCGCGATGCCGACACCCAGGTCGATCATGTGGAGGACGACCGGAAACTGTTCGCGCCTTCGCTCACCTGGCGCCCGGGTCCCGACACCTCCCTGACACTGCAGGCGCTCTGGCAGGACGACCACAGCGGCTCCACCTCGCAGTTCTTCCCGTGGCGCGGCGTCCGCCTGCCTAACCCGAACGGCAGCATTCCGCTCGACCGCTTCATCGGCGAGCCGGGATTCGATCGCTACGACTCCGAGCGCAAGGAAATCGGCTGGCTGTTCGAACACCGTCTGAACGGCGACTGGACGGTGCGGCAGCACACGCGTTATGCGCACAACCGGGTCGAGTACCGCACCCTCTACGCGGACTCTTTCAGCAATCCGGACGATCCGTTCATCGATCCCGACGATCGCGTCATGAACCGCTGGGCCTTCCTGGAAGACCGGACCACGAAAGTGCTCGCCACCGACCAGCATCTGGTGGGGAAGTTCCGCACCGGCGCCGTACAGCATCAATTACTGCTCGGATTCGATTACGCGAGTCACCACAGCGAGGCCGAAAGCGGCGGCGGATTCGGTTTTCCGATCGACATCTACGCCCCGGTGTACGGCAACTTCGTCGAGCCTGCGATGGCCGACGGTCCTTACTCGAGGATGCGCCACGCGGGCGTTTACGTGCAGGACCAACTCAGGTTCGGCCGCTGGATTCTCACCGCGGGGCTGCGCCACGACCGCGTCACGAGCAAGGCGGAGGGTCAGGACGAGGAGAAGGACCGCGCCACGACGCGGCGCGCCGCGGTGATGTACAGGTTCGACGGCGGGATTGCGCCCTACGTGAGCTATACGGAATCGTTCACGCCCGTGGCGGGCGTCAACGCGGCGGGCAGACACTACAAGCCGCTTGAGGGCGAGCAGGTGGAAATCGGCATCAAGTTCGAACCGCCCGGCCGGCGCATGATGTACAACCTCGCGTTCTACGAGCTGAAGGAAAGCAATCAGCTCGTTGCCGATCCCCTCAATCCCGGCAGTTCGCTGCAGACGGGCGAAATCGTCAATCGCGGCTTCGAGGCGGAAGCGATCGGACGGCTGCTGCCGTGGCTCGACATCGCGGCGCACTACAACTACATCGACATCGACCCCACGCTCGAGGCGATACCGAAGCATCAGGCCGCGGTGTGGGCGCAAAGCCGCTTCTCCATCGGCGATCGTCCCGGCTTCCTCGCGGGCCTGGGCGTGCGCTACTTCAGCGCCTTCACCGACAGCGCCGCGCCGAGGACGCCGAGCGTCACGCTCTACGACGCCATGATCGGCTATCAGCACGGTCCGTGGCACTACGCGCTCAACGTGCAGAACATCGAGGACGAGAAATACGTGTCCACCTGCCTCGGTCGCGGCGACTGCTGGTTCGGCGCGCGGCGCACCGCCGTGCTGACGGCCAGCTATCGTTTCTGATGCCCGGCCGCCGCCTCACCAGCGGCGGTAGGGATGGACCCAGTAGGAGCCGAATGGATAGGAGTAACCGGGCCAGCCGTAGAAGAAGTACTGATCGCGCGTCTGCAGGTGCTGCTCCCAGCGCTCGGCGGCGATGTAGGTTTCCTGCATGTAGTCGAGCACCTCGTCGGGCACGCCGCGGTTCTTGAGATCGGCGAGCTGACTGCCTGACAACCGGTACACGGCGCGCGCCGCCTTCATGCGCTCGATGATCTGCTCGGGCGGCATTTTCTCGTTCGACCACTGCACGATCTCGTCGATGGTCGGCGCCGGCGGCAGCGGCGTGGTCGCGCATCCGACCAGGACAAAAAGGCTGAGCAGCAGTGTCGCGAGTAAACGGCTCATGGCATTGACCAGGCGGCAACGGCTGTTCCTGTCGCCGCATCAACACTCTTCACACCCCAGGGCGTGATTATTGCCCCGAGCATGCGCGCGCGGCGGCGGAAGCGGCTGCCGCAGTTCCTATAATCCTCTCCGTTTTGCAAGGACAGCGTCATGAAGTTTTGCCGGCTTCGCATCGGCCTGTTGGTGATACTCCTGCTCGTATCGGTACGCGTCCAGGCGGCGACCGAAATCCAATTCTGGCATTCGATGGACGGCGCGCTCGGCGAAGCCTTGCAGCAGCTCACCGACGCGTTCAACGCCGCCCAGTCCGACTACAAAGTCGTGCCCGTGTACAAGGGCAGTTACGACGAAGCCGTGGGCGCGGTACGCGCGGCCTTCCTGGAAGGCAAGTCGCCGCACATCGTCCAGATCTATGACCTCGGCACCGCCAATTTGATCGCCTCCAAGCAGATTATCAAGCCCGTGCACGAGGTGCTCAAAGAAACAGGTGTACACATCCCTTCCGACGCCTACGCCCCGGCCGCCTGGAGCTATTACGCCGACTCCAAGGGCCGGCTGATGGGACTGCCCTTCAATGTCTCCACTCCCGTGCTGTTCTACAACCGCGACCTGTTGAAGCGCGCGGGTGTGGAGCCGGATTCGCCGATCACGACCTGGTACGACCTGCAGAAAGTGCTGCTGGCGGTACGGCAGTCGGGCGCGGCGCCATGCGGCCTCACTACCACCATGCCCTCCTGGGTGCTGCTGGAAAACACGCTGGTGTGGCACAGCCAGGAATTCGCGACCCGCAACAACGGCTTCGACGGCACCGACGCCCGACTGACGTTCAACACGCGCCTCGCGATCCGTCACATTTCGCTGCTGTCCTCCTGGATCAAGAGCACGCTCTTCACCTACGCCGGCCGGCGCGAGGAAGGCCAGGCGCTGTTCGTGCGCGGCGACTGCGCTTTCCTGACCGCCTCGTCCGCGGCCTACGCCGACATCCGCAAATCCGCCGGCTTCGACTTCGGCGTGCTGCCCATGCCCTATTACGACGACATCAACAACGCCCCCTACAACACCGCCGTGGGCGGTGCGGGGATATGGGTGATGGCGGGCAAGAAGCCGGCGGAGTACAAGGGCGTCGCGAAATTCCTCGCCTATCTCGCCAAACCGGAAACGCAGGCCGCCTGGCATCAGCAGACCGGCTACCTGCCGCTGTCGCGCGCCGCCTACGAGCTGACGAAGAAAAGCGGCTTCTACGACGAGCACCCCGGCACCGAAATCGCCGTGCAGACCGTTACCCATGCCAGCCGGCCCACCGCCCATTCGCGCGGCATCCGCCTGGGCAACTACGCGCTCATCCGCGCCATCATCGAAGAGGAGCTGGAAGCGGTCTGGGCTTCGGTAAAATCGCCCAAGGCCGCGCTCGACACCGCCGTGCAGCGCGGCAACGAAGTCCTGCGCCGTTTCGAACGCGGCGCGAATTTCTAGCAGCGGTGGGAGGACGACTTCGTCAGGTTCCTGGACGGTTTGTCGCCGCGCTGGTTCGTTTTCCTGCTCAATTTCTGGCCGCCCTTCCGTTGCGCGGGTATCCGCGTGCGGCGCATTTCCCCGGACTGGCGCGAGATCGACGTAGAGTTGCGGATGGGGCTGCTCAACCGCAACTACATGGGCTCGCATTTCGGCGGATCGCTGTTCTCCATGACCGATCCGTTCTTCTGGCTGATCGTGTCGCGCGCCCTGGGCCGCGATTACGTCGTCTCGCACAAAGGCGGCCGAATCGAGTTCCTCAAGCCGGGTTACGGTGTGGTGAGGGCGCACTTCGCCGTGAGTGACGACGCGCTGGAAAGCATTCGCGCGCGTACGGCCAACGGCGAGCGCGATCTGCCCGAGTTCAGCACCGAAATCGTCGATGAAGCCGGCGTGGTGATCGCCCGCGCCACGCAGATCCTGCACGTCCGCCGCAGAACAGCGGCCTAGGCGAAATCGAAGCCGAGCAGCACCGCGAGGCCGAGCGCGGCGAACAGCGCGGCAGCGGCATAGCGGACCAGTTTGAACGGGATTTTCTTCGCGGCCTTGTCGGCGAGGAACACCACCGGCGCATTGGCGCACAGCATGCCGAGGGTGGTGCCGCCAACGACAGCGGCGAGCGACTCGTACCTGGCGGCGAGCGCGACAGTGGCGAGCTGCGTCTTGTCGCCGATCTCGGCGAGGAAGAAAGCCACCAGGCTGCACATGAACACGCCGTAGGTGCCCATCCTGCAGGCTGCGTCGTCCTCATCGAGCTTGTCCGGCTTGATCGCCCAGGCGGCGATGCCGAGGAAGGAGGCGCCCAGTCCCCAGCGCAAGGTCTCCGGTTCGAGCATCTCCCGGATCCAGTTGCCGGCCAGCCCGGCAATGGCATGATTGGCGAGGGTTGCGACCAGGATGCCGAGCACGATCGGCACCGCCTTGCGGAAGCGGGTGGCGAGGATGAAGGCGAGCAGTTGAGTTTTGTCGCCGATCTCGCCGATGGTGACGGCGAGGGTGGAGACGAAAAAAGCTTCCATGCGTCCGGATCGAAACAACGGTCTCGCCGTGCTCAATGCCGAACGCACCATGGCCGCGCGGCCAGACTTGTTGATGCGCTCTCCCCGCCGAAGCGGGGCGGCTACTCCCCGTGAACCGGCGCGATTTTAACCCCGCCCGGAGGCCCCGAACGGCGAACCGGGCGCGGATCGCTTCATTCGTGCCCGGTTTCGCTCATTTTTTATTAAAAAGGCAGTTCCACGTCCGGCTTCAGCGCCAGCAACAGACGGCGGAAATCCTCCTGGATGCGCTTGAGACCCGCCTGATCACGGGCTTCGAAGCGCAGCACGATCACCGGCGTGGTGTTCGAGGCGCGCGCGAGGCCGAAACCGTCCTCGTATTCCACCCGCAGGCCGTCGATGGTGATGACGTTCGTGGCCTCGGGGAAATGCGCGCCCGCCTGCAATTGGGCGATGAGGCGGTGCGGTTCGCCCTCGCGCAGCTTGATGTTGAGCTCCGGTGTGGTGACCGAGTCCGGCAGGCTCTTCAGCGTCGCGTTGGCGTCCTGCTCGCGCGAGAGGATCTCCAGCAGCCGCGCGCCGGCGTAGAGCCCGTCGTCGAACCCGAACCAGCGCTCCTTGAAGAAGATGTGGCCGCTCATCTCGCCGGCAAGCGGCGCGCCGGTTTCCTTGAGTTTCGCCTTGATGAAGGAATGGCCGGTGCGCCACAGCACCGGCTCGCCGCCGTGTTTGCGGATCCAGGGCGCGAGATTGGTGGTGCATTTGACGTCGTAGATGATCTGCGCACCGGGTACGCGCGCGAGCACGTCGCGCGCGAACAGCATGAGCTGGCGGTCAGCGTAGATGATCTCGCCGTCCTTGGTGACCACGCCCAGCCGGTCGCCGTCGCCGTCGAAGGCGAGGCCCAGCTCGGCGTCGGTCTCGCGCAGTTGCGCGATCAGATCGCGCAAATTCGCGGGCTGCGACGGATCCGGATGATGGTTCGGGAAAGTGCCGTCCACCTCGCAGTAAAGTTCGCGCACTTGGCAGCCCATGCGGCGATAGAGCTCCGGCGCGAGGCTCCCCGCCACGCCGTTGCCGCAGTCGACGACGATGGACATCGGCCGCGCGCACTTCACGTCTTCGGTGATGCGGCGCAGGTAGGCTTCGCGCACGTCTTTTTCGATATAGCGGCCCTCTCCCGCGAGAAAATCGCCGCGCTCGATGCGCTTGCGCACGTCCTGGATTTCCTCGCCCGACAGCGTGGTGCCGGCGATGACCATCTTGAGGCCGTTGTACTCGGGCGGATTGTGGCTGCCGGTGACGGCCACGGCGCTGCCGGTGCCGAGCTCGTGCGCGGCGAAATACACCACCGGTGTCGGCACCATGCCCACATCGTAGACGTCCACGCCCGCGGCGCGGATGCCCTTGGCAAGAGCCGCCACGAGCTCCGGTCCCGACAGGCGCCCGTCGCGCCCCACCGCGATGGCGCTGCCGCCGCGTTCGCGGCACAGCGTGCCGAGCGCCCGGCCGACCAGTTCCACCACCGGCGGCGTGAGCGTCTTGCCGACGATGCCGCGGATGTCGTAGGCCTTGAAGATTTCCTGCGGTACTTGGTTCATGTTCAGCCCGTCTGATCGAAAAATGCGAAAACCCGCTCCGGCAGCCAGCGCAGGTGTCCGGGGAACGGCCCGCTCAGGAAACCGACATGGCCGCCCGTGGCCGGAAATTCAAGTGTCACGGCGGCGGACACCTCGTCGCGGCCGGGCAGATGCTGCGCGGGCAGGAACGGATCGTTGCGCGCGTTGAGGATCAGCGTGCGCACGCGGATGTGGCGCAGCAACGGCTTCGAACTCGCGCGCGTCCAATAATCGGTCACATCGGCGAAGCCGTGCAACGGCGCGGTCACGGCGTCGTCGAACTCGCGCAGCGTCCGTGCTCGCGCCGCGCGTTCGCCGTCGAAAAGGCCGGGAAAGCGCGCGATCATGTCCATGCTCTTTGCGACCAGCGTAGCAAGGAACATGCGGGCGTAGACGCGGTTGAAACCGCGCTCGAGCGCCTCGCCCGCCGCCATAAGATCGAGCGGCGCCGAGACGGCCGCCGCCGCACGCACCAGCGCGCCCGCCTCCTCGCCGCGTTCGCCCAGCCATTTCAGCAGCACGTTGCCGCCCAACGAGACGCCCATCGCGTACAGCGGCCGGCCGCAGGCATATTCCGCGGCACGTCGCAGCATCCAGTCCAGTTCCGCGGTATCGCCGGAGTGGTAGGCGCGCGGCAGCCGGTTGGGCTCGCCGCCGCAGCCGCGGAAATGCGGCAGCAGCGCGCGCCACCCGCGGGCGCGCGCGTGCTGCATCAGCGCACGTGCATAATGGCTGTGCGAGCCGCCTTCCAGTCCGTGGAAGAGTACAAGGAGCGGCGCCTCCTGCGGCCCGTCCAGTACATCCACGGCGACGCAATCGCCGTCGGGCGTCTCCCAGCGTTCGCGCCGCAGCGCAGGTCGCGGCGGCCTCCGGAACAGGTAGGGATAGATCGTCTGCAGATGCCCGCCTGGCAGCCACCAGGGCGCGCGATAGCTGCTCTCGGACGTCTCCCGGGCCTCGTCCAGTGCCGCGATGCCGTTGGCCGTGCGCGCCTCGCCCTCGTTCATTTCGCCTCAATGCAGGATCTTCAGCACCTCGACGAGCGGATCGGCGCGCCGCACCGGGTCCGCCGAGGCATGGTGCATGAGCATGCGCCAGCCCGTGCCGGTGCGGGTGTAGACGTTGGTCGCCAGGATCGGCGGCCGCGCCTTGGTCTCGCCGGCGACGAGGATGTGCTCGTACACGCTGTGCACGGCGAGCAGCACGCCCTGCACACAGACCTGATTGCCGAGATGCACCTGCAGCCGCGGACGGTCCTTGAACATCTCGGCGTAGCTGCGGCGGACCTGTTCGTAACCGACCAGCCGCGCCTCGCCCGGATGGACGCAGACGATCTCCTCGTCTTCGGCCCAGACGTTCATCATCGCCTCGAGATCGCCCGTCTCGAAGGCTTCGTAGAACGCCGCCTCGGCATCCTGCGCGGTGGGGAAGCCCTTGCCCATCTCAGCCCTCGAAGGACTGGTCGGCGACCCAGGCCGCGATGGCGTCGAGCAGCGCTTCGGCCTCACCGATCACCGGCAATACCCGGATGCGCAGTTGCGGATGGCGCTCGATCGCTTCCTCGACGAGCCGCGGCAGATCGTGTTGCACATGCGAGCCGGAGGCGAGAAAAAGCGGCGCGACGGTGATGCGCGCCACACCCTGCTCAACCAGCCCGTCCACGGCGCTGTGGAAATCGGGCGACATGAGCTCGAGATAGGCGCACACGACCGCCGTATCGCTGCGGCGCGCCGCGATGCGCTCGCCGATACGCTCGAACGGTGCCGCCCACTCCCGCGTACGGCTGCCGTGCGCAAAGAGCAGGATGCCGGTTTTCATCGCGTTCTCCCGCGTGCCTAGGATGAAGCCGCGTACCGCGCGAGCTGCGTCTCGCACCACTTCGCCACGCGCAACAGCAACGCGTCTTCACCGGCGGACGCGGCGATCTGCAGACCGAAAGGCAGGCCGGCGGCGGAACGTCCGCTCGGCAGCGACAAGGCCGGAAAGCCGAGCAGCGACCAGAGCGTGGCGAAGCTCGGATCGCCCGTGGCGTGCAGGCCCGCGGGCGCCGCGCCCGGCGCCGAGGGACTCAGCACAGCATCGCGGTCCTCGAACAGATCGCGCGCGCTTTCCATCATCGCCGCGCGTGCTGCGAGCGCCTCGCGGTATGCGTCCGCGCTCATGGCCGCGCCTTCGTCCAGCGCCGCAGCCAAAGTCGCGCTCAGCCGGTCGCGCGCGTTGACGCGCGCCTCGGCATGTTCGCGCGCGGCTTCATACAACATGATGGTGCGATGCACCGTCTTCGCTTCGGCGAGCGCATCCGGCAAAGCGATCTCTTCGATCTCCGCGCCGCCCGCGCGCAGGCGGTCGAGCGTTTCTTCGAAATGGCGTGCCGCATCCGGCTCCGCCTCGTTCCACGGAAACCGTCGCAAAGCCAGCAAACGCGGTGCGCGGCCAAGCGGCGCGCGTACCTGTTCGATTAGCTGATCGTCGGCAACGAGCACGGACGTGATGAGCGCCGCGTCATCGACATCGCGGGCGAAAGCGCCGAGCTGATCGAGCGTGCTGCTGAAAACCAGACAACCGCCGCCCGGCACGCTGCCCGCGGTCGGTTTGATCCCCACCACGCCGCAGTACGCGGCCGGACGCACGATCGAGCCGTTGGTCTGCGTGCCGAGTGCAAGCGGCACGAAACCCGCCGCGACCGCGGCGGCCGAACCCGAGGAAGAACCGCCGGGAGTATGTCCGGGATGCCGGGGATTGCGCGTCGGGCCCGGATGCATGAAAGCCATTTCGGCCGTGACGGTCTTGCCCATCACGTAGGCCCCCGCGCGCTTCAGGCGCTGGACGACTTCGGCATCGCGTTCCGGCCGCCGTCCCGCATAGAGCGACGAACCGCACTGCGTCGGCAGATCGGCGGTGTCGATGATGTCCTTGACGCCCACCGGGATGCCGTAAAGCGGCAGCTCGGTACGGTCCTCGACGGCTTCGCAGGCTTCGGCCAGCCGCAGCGCGCGTCCGGCATCGAAATCGACCCAGGCCTGTATCTCCCCTTCGCGTGCGGCGATGCGGTCGAGGAAAGGCCGCAAGTATTCGTGTGCGGCGAGGCGGCCGGCGCGCATGCGCGCGGCCGCCTCGGTCGCGTTCAATGCCGTCTCCGGGTTCATGTACGGCGCTTGTCCCACACCTCGGGATTGAGCAGATGCGGCGGCTTCTCGCCGCCGAGCGCGGCGACGAGGTTGCGCGCCGCGGTCATGCTCATGCGCACGCGCGTGGCGCGCGTGGCGCTGGCGATGTGCGGCATGAGCACCACGTTCTCCAGCTCCAGCAGACCGGGATGCACCACGGGCTCGCCTTCGTACACGTCCAGCCCGGCCGCGTAGAGCTTCCCGGCTTTCAAGGCCTGCGCCAGCGCGGCGTCGTCCACCACGCCGCCGCGCGCGAGGTTGACCAGCACCGCCGTGGGCTTCATGCGCGCGAGCTGCTCGGCGCCGATCAGATGGTGCGCCTCAGGGCTGTAAGGCAGCGTCAGCACGACGAAATCGCTCTCGGCAAGCAGCGTGTCGAGATCGGCGTATTCGGCCTGCAGCTCCTTTTCGATGGCCTCGGCCACCCGCCGGCGGTTGTGATAGCGGATGCGCATGCCGAAGCCGCGTGCGCGGCGCGCCAGCGCCTGGCCGATGCGGCCCATGCCGATGATGCCGAGGCTCGCGCCGTTCACGTCCATACCGAGGAACTGGTCGATCGCCCAGCCCTGCCACAACCCGGCACGCAGATGGCGTTCGGCTTCGCCCATGCGTCGCGCCGCGGCAAGCATCAGCGCCATACCGAAATCGGCGGTGGTTTCGGTCAGCACGTCGGGCGTATTCGTCGCCATCACGCCATGGGCGGTACAGGCGGCGACATCGATGTTGTTGTAGCCCACCGCGATGTTGCATACGGCCTTCAGACGTGGGCAGGCCTGCAGGAGCTCGGTATCGACGCGGTCGATCGGCAGCGTCAACACGCCGTCCTTGTCGCTCAGGCGCTCGCGCAGAACTTCGGGCGTGAGCGCCTCGTCCGCCTGGTTGTCCTCGACTTCGAAATGGGCGCGCAGGAATTCCAACACCTCCGGAAAATTCGCGCGGGTCACGAGTACGCGGGGTTTCATGTCGGATATCGGTTGGCTGTTGCTGAAGGGAGCGCAAACGATACCATGCCCTGCGGCGTCATTGGCCGGGCGAAAGGCACACGGGCGGCACGCGCGCGGGCGGCCCGTCCGCTTCGGGCGGCGGTTACTGGTCCGGGAAGCCGTCGAACCCGCCCCAGTCGTACACCGGGACCTCGATATCGATCACGGCGTCGCCCGGCCGGACCAGCTCCCCGTGATCGAGCAGGCCCGTGACCAGATCAGGGAAGGCGATGAGGATCGCCACCAGCATGAGCTGCAACCCCACCCAGGGCAGCGCGCCCCAGTAGATGTCGGCGCTCTTCACTTCGCGCGGCGCGATGCCGCGCAAATAGAACAGCGCGAAGCCGAAGGGCGGATGCATGAACGAGGTCTGCATGTTGGCGCCGAGCAGCACGCCGAACCACACCAGGTCGATACCCAGCTTCTGCGCCACCGGCGCCAGCAGGGGCAGGATGATGAAGGCGATCTCGAAGAAGTCGAGGAAGAAGGCGAGCAGGAAGACCAGCAGGTTGACGAATACCAGGAACCCCACCGCGCCGCCCGGCAGCTCGCCGAGCAGGTCTTCGACCCACAGGTCGCCATCCAGGCCGCGGAACACCAGCCCGAACACCGTCGAGCCGATGAGGATGAAAATGACCATCGCCGTGAGGCGCATGGTGGAGGCGCCCGCCTGCCACACCGTGTTCCAATCGAGACGGCGCCGCGCCGCGGCGATGACCAGCGCGCCGACGGCGCCCATTGCCCCGCCCTCCGTCGGGGTGGCCAGGCCGAGCAGGATGGTGCCCAGCACTAGGAACATCAATCCCAGCGAAGGCACCACACCGGCGGCGATCTTGAGCGCGAGCGCCCGGCCCTTCAGCGTGCGTGCCTCGGGCGGCAGCGCAGGCACCCACTGCGGACGCAGGATGGCGAGCACGGCGATGTAGGCGCAGAACAGCAGCACCTGCACGAGGCTCGCGCCGATCGCGCCGGCGTACATCTCGCCCACCGATTTGCCGAGCTGGTCGGCGAGCACGATCAGCACCAGCGAAGGCGGAATGATCTGGGTGATGGTGCCGGAAGCGGCGATCACGCCCGTGGCCACGCGCGTGGAATAGCCGTAGCGCAGCATGATCGGCAGCGCGATCACGCCCATCGCGATCACGGACGCCGCGACCGTGCCGGTGATGGCGCCGAAGATCGCGCCCACGACGACCACGGCGAACGCGAGCCCGCCGCGCACCGGCCCGAACAGCTGGCCGATGCCTTCCAGCAGGTCCTCCGCGAGCCCGCTCTTCTCCAGCAGCGCACCCATGAAGGTGAAGAACGGGATCGCGAGCAGCAGATCGTTGGAGAGGATCCCGAACACGCGCTCGGGCAGCGCCTGCAACAGCGCGAAATCGAACAGCCCGGCCTGCACGCCGTAGAGCCCGAATGCCAGACCGACGGCGGCGAGCGAGAACGCGACCGGAAATCCGGACAGCAGAAACAGCACCAGGCCGCAGAACATCAGCGGCGCCATCCAGCCAGCGCTCATTGTTGCGGTCTTTCGTAATGCTCCGGCGCCAGGCTGCGATCACCCCTCAGCAAGGCGATACGTTTGATGAGCTCGCTCAGGCCCTGCAGCAGCACCAGCGCGAAACCGAGCGGCAGTAACAGCTTCACCGGCCAGCGGACGAGGCCGCCGGCGTTGAGCGACACTTCGCCGGACTGGAAGGAAGCGAGGAACATCGGCCAGGAAAACCACGCCAGCAGTCCGACGGCGGGAAACAGGAACAGCAGCAGGCCCAGCACGTCGACCCAGGCCTGCGCGCGCACGGACAGCCGGCTGTAGAACAGATCGACCCGCACGTGCTCGTTGCGCCGCAGAGTATGGGCCGCGCCCAGCATCACCACGCCGGCGAACAGATACCACTGCAGTTCCAGCCAGGCGTTGGAGCTGGCGTCCAGGGCGTAACGCGAGATCGCGTTGCCGGCGCTCACCGCGCAGGCCAGCAGCACGCAAGCCGTCGCGAGCGCGCCGAAACGGGCGCTCCATCGATCGATGTGACGGCTGATGCGCAAGAGCAGCGGCTGCATCCGTTCAAACTCCATACGCCCGTTGCCGGGCCGGGCGATTCTACGGGACTCCGAGTCGTGCGTCAGGCGTGCGCAACAAAAAGGCGGACCGCAGTCCGCCTCTTTGTCGTGCGCCGTGCGTTCCTCAGCCGTACAGCACCTTCGGCAGCCACAGCCCGATGGCCGGGAACATATAGAGCAGGAACATGGCGAAGATCTGGATCCCCATGAACGGCATCATGCCGAGGAAGATCTGGTTCAGCGTCACGTGCGGCGGCGCCACGCCCTTCAGATAGAAGGCCGACATCGCCACCGGCGGCGAGAGGAACGCCGTCTGCAGGTTGAGCGCGACCAGCAGGCCGAAGAACAGCGGATCGATGTTGAAGTGATCCAGCAGCGGAATGAAGATCGGCATGAAGATGATGATGATCTCCGTCCATTCCAGCGGCCAGCCGAGCAGGAAGATCACGACCTGCGAAAGCAGCATGAACTGGATGGGCGTCAGATCGAGACCGAGCACCCATTGCTCCACCAGCTCCTGACCGCCCAGCAGCGCGAACGCGGCCGAGAAGATCGAGGAACCGACGAACAGCCAGCACACCATGGCGCTCGTCTTGGCGGTGAGGTAGACCGACTCCTTCACCACGCCGAACAGTCGGAGCTGCATCACGGCGATGACGGCCCAGACGCCCAGCGCGGCGATCGAAACCACGCCCAGCCATGCCGGCGGCAGGCTGTCCATGAACGCGTACCAGAAGACGGACGCGAAGAACAGCCCCCACAGCGGCGCCCAGGTCTTCATCACCTTGCGCCGGCGCTCGGCCTCCTGCCCCACCAGCAGATAGAAGGCCGCGAGCGCGAAGCCGCCGAACCCGCCGACAGCCGCCGCTTCGGTGGGCGTGGCGAAGCCGAATACGATCGAACCCAGTACCGCGAGGATCAGGATCGCGAGCGGGAAGAACGATGTGAGCAGCATCTTGAAGACTTCGAGCCGCTCGAAATCGAAGAGCACGTAGAACGCGAACAGGGCGAACAGCCCCACCGCCAGCGTGATCCAGTACCACTTCGGCACTTCCAGCGCGGCGGCCGTCTCTTCCTCTGCCTTTTCGGCACTCGCGTCGTCAGCAGGCGCCTGCGCGGTATCGGCCGGCGCCTGCGCGGCGGCGGGCGCTTCGGTTTCCGCCCCGGGCGGGGGCGCGAGGTCAAGCGAGTATTCGAAATCGCTTTCCGCCTGCCAGCCGCCGCCCATCTCCGTCAGCCCTTCGATGGAATAGCTTTCCTCGGGCGTGACGAGCGCGTTGTAGGTCATGCCCATGATGCCGAGAAAGACCGCGGCGGGCAGCAGCGCAATCACCAGATTCTTGGCGACGACGGGCTTGGGCGCGTCCGGCAGCACGTTTTTGAGCGCGCGCAGGAGTGCGGGCAACGCACGCTTGCCTGCTTGCGCCCTGACCGTCTGCAACGCCGGCGGCAGCGGCACCGCGCGCTCTTCGGGCGGCAGCGGCGGCGCGAGCCGCGGCTTCCATTTCACCAGCACGATGACGTAGATCACGTACAGCCCGGCGAGCATGACGCCGGGGAAGAACGCGCCGGCGTAGAGCTGCACCACCGACACGCCCGCAGTCGCACCGTAGAGGATGAGCAGCACCGAAGGCGGAATGAGAATGCCCAGGCAGCCGCCCGCGGTAATGGAACCGGCGGAAAGCGGCACGCTATAGCCCGCACGCAACATGGCCGGAAGCGCGAGCAGGCCCATCAGCGTCACCACCGCACCGATGATGCCCGTCGCGGTCGCGAACACGGCGCAGGTGGCGATGGTCGCCACGGCGAGCGAACCGGGCACGCGCGCCAGCGCGAGGTGCAGGGCCTTGAACAGCTTTTCGATCAGGTTGGCGCGCTCCACCAGATAGCCCATGAACACGAACAGCGGGATGGCGATCAGCACATCGTTCGTCATCACCGAATAGGTCCGCTGGACCATCAGGTCGAGGGTCTGCTGTACGGCAAGATCGGGGTTGGCGCTGCGGTATGCCAGGTACGTGAAAATGACCCCCATGCCCATGAGCGTGAAGGCGGTGGGAAAGCCGAGCATGATCGCCACTACCACCAGCGACAGCATCAGCAGGCCGAGGTGGCCGTTGGTCCACTCCGAAGGCGGGGGCATGAAGGTCACCACGCCGGCGAGCAACAGCCCCATGATCGTGAATCCGAACCACAGCTCTTTTCTCATTTGTTTTCCTCGGCTGCTTGTTTGGCCACGAGCGCGCGGTCCGCGGCTTCGATTTCCGCGTCGTCGACGTGAACCATGGCTTTCAACTTGTCGACGTCGACCTCTTCGACGTCCTCCTCACGTGCCGGCCAAGCGCCCTGCTTCAGGCAAAGGACGCAGCGGATGATTTCCACCACGCCCTGCAGCAGCAGCACCGCGCCGGCCAAAGGAATGAAGGCCTTGAAGGGGTAGATCGGCGGACCGTCAGCCGCGATCGAGGAGTGCTCGTTCTGGGCATACGATTCCAGGAAGAAATCCCAGCCGGACCACACCAGCGCGACGACGCCGGGAATGAAGAACAGGATGTACAGCACGAGGTCGATGCTCGCCTGCACGCGCGGCCTGAAGAAGCCGTACAGGATGTCGCCGCGGACGTGACCGTTCTTGGCGAGCGTGTAGGCGCCGGCCATCATGAAACCGATGCCGTACATCATGTTGCTGGCGTCGAAGACCCAGGCATGCGGTGCGCCGAGCACATAGCGCGAGAACACTTCGTAGCTGATCATCAGCGTGAGCGAGACGATCAGCCACGCGAACAACTGGCCGACGAAAGTGCTCAGTTTGTCGACCGAGAGCAGCAGCTTTTGCATTCGAGCCTTCTATACGGCTAAGCGGGAACGGCTGCACGCAAGTCTGCGGCGCGCGCATAGCGTCCCATTGCGATCAGTGGAATACGGACCGTGGCGCACGACGAATTGCCGCCGCACGCCGCAAGGAAGCGAACGGCTGCGAGGACCGCAGCCCATTGCAAAAAAACCGGCCGTGCGGATCGTCCACACGGCCGGTTTCTGACGCTCACGCTTTCTTGCCCTTACCGCCGAAGAAGTGGTTCTGAGCGATACGGAAGTCGACCAGCGTATCGGTCTGCCACTTGGTAGTGCGCGCCGCGAATTGCCGCATCGACTCGTTGACCTTCTTGAACCAGGGGTTCTGCGCCTCCTGCTTCTTGACGATCTCGTCCCAGGCGCGCAGCTGGGCCTGCAGAACCTCGGTCGGCGTGGCGTAGAACTTGACGCCCTGCTTCTGCAGTTCGATGTAGTCCTTGGAGTAGCGGTCGATGGCCTTCCAGGACATGTCGGCAGAAGCCGCCTCCACGGCGTTGGCGATCAGCGCCTTCATGTTCTGCGGCAACGCGTCATAGCGCGACTTGTTGAACAGGATCTCGAACTGCTCCGAGCACTGGTGGAAGCTGCGCAGCATGCAGACCTTCGACACGTCGGCGAAACCGAGCGCGCGGTCGGAGCTGGCGTTGTTGAACTCGGCCGCATCCAGCAGGCCGCGGTCCATGGCGGGCACGATTTCGGCGCCGGGCAGCGCGTTCACCGAGGCGCCCAAGCCGGTGAAGATGTCGATCGACAGGCCGACGGTGCGGAACTTCAGGCCCTTGAAATCCTCGAGCTTGGTGATCGGCTTCTTGAACCAGCCCAGCGGCTGCGTGGGCATGGGACCGTACATGAAGGAAACGACGTTGGCGCCCATGCTGCGGTAGATCTCCTCCAGCAGCTCCTTGCCGCCGCCGTATTTGTGCCAGGCCAGCAACATGTTCGGGTCCATACCCCAGGCCGGACCCGAGCCCCACAGCGCCACCGCCGAGTTCTTGCCGTACCAGTACGCGATAACGCCGTGGCCGCCGTCCAGCGTGCCCTTGCTCACCGCGTCGAGCACGTCGAAGGCCTTCACCACCGCGCCCGCCGGCAGCACCTCGATCTTCAGATCGCCGCCCGCCATGTCGTTGACCTTGGCGGCAAAGTCGAGGGCGAACTCGTGGAAGATATCCTTGGTGGGCCAAGTGCTCTGGAAGCGCATGGTGATCGGGCCCTGGGCCTTCACCACTGCAGGGAAGCCCAGCGTGGCCGCCCCTGCGCCAGCCGCAACCGCTCCGGTCAGGAATTTACGGCGCGATGCGACGGGCTTTTTTGCCTCCTTCACCTCCTTCATGCTTGTCTCCTTTGTTTGCGATCGAACATGCGCACCCTGGAGTGGATCCCTGATGCGCGCCTTGGTTATCAGTAGCCGTTTTTATGCAGGCATTATTGTTTCTTTTATTCTAACCACAAGAACCGGCAGGATGTCTCATCTGCCAACTCTGTCACGCTTCCAGGCGCGGCCAGCCCGGCGCAGCCGGTAGCGGCGTTGCGCGCTGTTGCACCAGACGAAGGTCACGATTCCGTACACCGCCAGCGCGCCGCCGCCGGCCAGCAGCAGCAACCCCAAAGCCAGCGGCTTGCCGGCGGCATAGGCGGCTTCCCACCAGAGCCGCAACCTGGCGCTGAAACCTTCCGCTTCCCGATCGAGGATGGCCGTCCAGCTCTCGTCATGGGGCAGATCGAGCAAGGCGGCGCCGATCCGGTAGGCTGCAAGATAGATCGGTACGAAAGTCAAAGGGTTGCTGACGAAGGTACCCGCGACCGCGGCCGGCAGGTTGCAGCGCAGCAAAAGCGCCAGCAAGACCGCCAGCGGCATTTGCGCCGTGGGTACGAGCAGGCCGAAGAACACCCCCACCGCCAGCCCCATGGCGATCGAACGTCTGTTGACGTACCACAGGCGCGGATCGCCGATGCGCGGTCCCAGCCGGGCAAGAAAGCGCTGGCGCGCCGCCCAGTCCGGGTCGGGCAGCACACGGCGGAAGAAATGTCTGGCCATGAACGCTTGCGCCGGAAGCCGGTCTGGCGCCTAGCGCGGGCCGCGTACGCTCAGCAGGTGCACGCTGAACCAGCCGTCGGCATCGGTCCAGACCGCGAGCGGCTCTAAGCCGGCCGCTCGTGCCATGCCCTGAAACTCCGACACGGCGTATTTGCAGGAGATTTCAGTATGGACGGTTTCGCCGGCCGCGAAAGTAAACATTCGCCCGCCGACGCGCACCTGCTGGGCCGCCAGGCTTTCCAGGTGCATCTCGACCCAGCCGCGCGGGTCGTAAAAGGCGCGATGGCGGAAGCGCGAAAGCTCGAAGTCGGCGCCCAGTTCCCGGTTCATGCGCGCGAGCAGGTTGAGGTTGAAAGCGGCCGTCACGCCCTGCGCGTCGTTATAGGCCGCTTCCAGCACGGCGGGATCCTTCTTGGTGTCGACCCCGATCAGCAGCTTGCCGCCGCCTCCCAGCCAGGCGGCAAGCCGCCGCAGAAAGCGCAGCGCTTCCTCCGGACTGAAATTGCCGATGGTGGAACCCGGGAAGTACACCACGCGCGGCGCATCGGCGCGGACGATGGGCGGACGCAGCCGCAGGAGACGGCTGAAGTCGGCGCACACGGCATGGATGGGCAGTCCGGGATAGTCCGCATGCAGACGGGCGCAGGCCGCCCGCAACGCCGCTTCGCTGATGTCCACCGGGACGTAACGCGACGGCCGGGCGGTTTCGATCAGCAGCCGGGTTTTGGTACTGGCGCCCGAACCGAGTTCGATCAGTTGCGCGCGGCCGCCCACACATCGGGCGATGTCGTCGATGTGCGCCCGCATGATCGCCATCTCGGTGCGGGTCGGGTAGTACTCGGGCAGGGCGCAGATGGCTTCGAACAACGCCGAGCCGCGCGCGTCGTAGAAGTACTTCGGCGGGATGCGCTTCGGTGAGCGGGCCAGGCCGCGCAGCGCATCGGCCAGGAAAGAACTCCGGGACGTGCGCAGATCGTGGAACCGCAGGTCCGCACCCTGTTCCCTCGGCCTGGGGCGGCCGCGCATGGCGTTCAGCGCGCCGCCCTCTTCACCTGGGTGCGCACGCGTTTCTTCTTGGTCGCGACTTTCTTGGCGGTCTTCGCCTTCGCCGGCTTGGAGGCGACGACGCGCTCGCTGTTGAGCCGGAAGTCGGGATCGAGCCAGGCGCGGATGCGCTTGGCGTCGGCCACGCGGGTGTATTTGCCGAAGGAATCGAGCAGCACGATGATGACCGGGCGGGCGTTGAATTTCGCCTGCATCACCAGGCAACGCCCCGCTTCGCTGATGTAGCCGGTTTTGGACAGCCCGATGTCCCATTGCCCCGAGCGCACCAGCGCGTTGGTGTTCACGAAGGTCGCCGGACGGCCTTTGATCTTCACCTGGTACTGCGGCATGGTCGAGTACTCGCGGATGAGCGGCAGCTCATGCGCCGCGCGCACCAGTTTGGCGAGATCTTCGGCGCTCGAAACATTGGCACTCGACAGGCCGGTGGGTTCGACGAAGTGGGTGGAATGCATGCCCAGCTCACGCGCCTTGGCGTTCATGGCCGCCACGAACGCGCCCTTGCCGCCCGGGAAGCTGCGGCCGAGCGCCGAAGCCGCGCGGTTCTCGGAGGCCATCAAGGCGAGCTTGAGCAGATCGTCGCGGCTGAAGCGGCTGCCCACGCGCAGGCGCGAACTGGTGCCTTTGAGAGTGTCGATGTCCTCTTCGGTGATGGCGATCTGTTCGTCCAGATCCAAGCCCGCCTCGAGCGTGATCAGCGCGGTCATGAGCTTGGTGAGCGAAGCGATCGGCAGCGCCTTCTCGCTGTTCTGGCTGAGCAGGACTTCGCCGGTTTCCTGATCCATCACCAGCACGGCGGAGGAACGCAGCTTGGGTTCGGTGCGATCCTGGGCCGCGTACGCGCCCGTGACCGTCGCCCACCACAAGGCGAATGCCGCAACGGCTGTCCACACCCGGCTCGACTTCATTCCCCAACCCCGTCCCAGACCTGCGGGCAAAGATGCCCGTCCTCGAAGCACGATCCGCTCGCACTAGAGGCCTCGCAGTGTACCGAGCGCGGCGCCGAGTCGGCAACGGAAAGAATGACTTGGAGCAAAAAGTTGATGCGGAGAATGAGCAAGATTGCCGCTCCCCGCCAGCGCTCCCGCCGCCGTCCAGGTCAACGACCCGGGTGCGGGGCATCCGTTCCGGCTCCGGCCGCTTCGACGGCCTCTCGCTCCTGCTGCTGCAGCGCCCACATCTGCGCATACAGCCCACCCTGGTTTAGCAAGAAACGATGCCCGCCCCGCTCCACGATGCGGCCGCGGTCGAGCACGATGATTTCGTCCGCGTCCATGATGGTCGAGAGGCGATGGGCGATGACGAGCGTGGTGTGGCCGCGCGCCAGCCGGTTCAGTTCGTCCTGGATCGCCTGCTCGGACTTGGAGTCGAGCGCCGAAGTGGCCTCGTCGAAAATCAGGATGCGCGGCCGCTTCAGGAGCGCGCGCGCGATCGCAACCCTTTGTTTTTCCCCGCCCGAAAGTTTCAGCCCGCGTTCGCCGACCCGGGTTTGGTAACCGTCCGGCAAACCGGCGATGAAGTCATGGATATGCGCCGCCTGCGCCGCGGCGACCACTTCCTCGTCCGTGGCCTCGGGCCGGCCGTAGCGGATGTTGTAGCCGATGGTGTCGTTGAACAGCACCGTGTCCTGCGGAACGATGCCGATGGCGCCGCGCAGCTCGGTCTGTTTGAGCTCGCGGATGTCGATGCCGTTTACAGTGATCCGCCCTGCGGACACGTCGTAAAAGCGGTACAGCAGCCGCGCGAGCGTGGACTTGCCCGAACCCGAATGGCCGACCACCGCCACCTTGCTGCCTGCCGGTACCTCGAAACTGACGTCGTACAGGATCTGGCGGTTCGGGTCGTAGCCGAAGCTCACGTTCTCGAAGCGCACCGTCAAAGGTCCCGCCGGCAGCGGCCTGGCGTCGGGCCGGTCCTCGATTTCGCGGTGCTGTTCGAGCAGGCCGAACATGCGGTCCATGTCCACCAGCGCCTGCTTGATCTCGCGGTACACCATGCCGAGGAAGTTGAGCGGGATGTAGAGCTGGATCAGCAGGCCGTTCACGAGCACCAGATCGCCCAGTGTCAGTTTTCTTTCCACCACGCCCTCGGCCGCGAGCACCATGAGCAGCGTCAGCGCGATGGCGATGATGAAGCTCTGGCCGATGTTGAGCAGGCCGAGCGAGGCTTCGGTCTTCACCGCCGCGGCTTCGTAGCTGCGCAGGTTCTGGTCGTAGCGCTGCGCCTCGAACTCCTCGTTGTTGAAGTACTTCACCGTCTCGTAGTTGATCAGGCTGTCGATGGCGCGGGTATTGGCCAGCGAATCCAGTTCGTTGGCGCGGCGGCGGATGGCGATGCGCCACTCCGTCACCAGGAAGGTGAACACCATGTAGACCCCGACCGCGGCGAAGGTGATGGCGGCGAAACGCCAGTCGAACTGCGCCAGCAGCACCGCCGCCACCAGGCTGAACTCCAGGATCACCGGGATGATCGAGAACAGCAGATAGGACAGCAGCGTCGAGATGCCCTTGGTGCCGCGCTCGATGTCGCGCGACACCCCGCCCGTCTGGCGTTCCAGATGGAAGCGCAGGCTGAGGCTGTGCAGGTGGCGGAAGACGGCGAGCGCCACGCGGCGGATGGCGCGTTGCGTCACGCGGATGAACACCAGATCGCGCAGTTCCGCGAACAGCGTGGTGGAGAAGCGCAGCGCCCCGTAGGCCACCAGCAGCGCCAGCGGCAGGACCAGCACCGCCGTATCGCTGTCGAGGGAATTGACAATCTCCTTCAACAGCAGCGGCACGCCGACGTTGGCGAACTTCGCCGCGCTGAGGAACACGAGCGCGAGGATGACCCGGCCGCGGTATTCCCACAGATAGGGCCAGAGCAGGCGCAGCACGCGCCACTCGTTGCGGGAACGCGCGCCCGGTGCGGCCGCGCGCGCGGCCGCCGGCAGGGAGGCATGCGGATTCAAGGCTCGAAAGACGTACGACTAGGAGAGCCCGGCAATGTGCAAGGCGCGGCCCGGAAAAGCAAGCCGTCCGTGCGGAACCGCCCCAAAAGGCTCAGTCGCCGTGCGTCTCGCCCGCCGCTTCGCGTTCCAACAGCGCGCGCTTGCGTGCAATGCCCCAGCGGTAGCCGTTCAGCTCGCCGTCGCTGCGCACCACGCGATGGCAGGGAATGGCCACGGCGATGGGGTTGGCGCCGCAGGCCGCCCCCACGGCCCGCACCGCCCGCGGCATGCCGATGCGGCGCGCCAGTTCCGCATAGCTGACGGTCGTGCCCGGCGGAACGGCGCGCAGCGCCTGCCACACGCGCTGCTGGAAGGCCGTGCCGCGGATGTCGAGCGGCAGGTCGAGGCCGGTTCGCGGCGCCTCGACGAATGCCACCACGCGCGCGACCAGCCGTTCGAATTCCGCATCGCCGCCGATCAGCTCGGCGCGCGCGAAGCGGCGCTGGAAATCGCGCAGCAGCTGTTCAGGATCGTCGCCGAGCGAGATGGCGCAGATGCCACGTTCGCTTTGCGCGACCAGGATCGAGCCGAGGCTGCACTCGCCGATGGCGAAACGGATGCGTTCGTTCCTCCCGCCGGCGCGGTAGACGCGCGGTTCCATGCCCAGCACCTCGCGCGCCGCCTCGTAGAAGCGGCCGGATGAACCGTAACCCGCCGCATGGAATGCCTCGGTGACGCTTGCGCCGTCGGCCAGCGCCTCGCGCACGCGCGCGGCACGACAGGCACGCGCATATTCGCGCGGCGTGAGACCGGTGTGCGCCTTGAACAGGCGATGAAAGTACGCGGGGCTCAAGCCCGCCTGCGCCGCGAGTGCCGCCAGGTGGGGCAGGGTGTCCGACCGCTCGATGAGGCGGCAGGCCGCCACGACACGCGCGGCCGCTTCCGTTTGCGCCGATGCGAGGCGCGGCTTGCAGCGCCTGCAGGGACGGAAACCCGCGCGCTCGGCCGCCTCGCAACTCTCGTGAAAACGCACGTGCTCCGGCCGCGGCCGGCGCGCCCCGCAGGAGGGCCGGCAGTACACCCCGGTGCTGTCGACCGAGTAGTAGAAACGCCCGTCGGCCGCCGGATCGCGCGCGAGCACCGCAGCCCAGCGGGGATCTTGCAGAACCGCGGCGGCGCGGGCCGCCTTGCCTGTGACGTGTTTGACGGATGAGACCATGGCTGCAGTCTAGCGGCACCGGCCCGGCCGCACACTCCGCCGCTTGCGCCCGAATCCGCCGGGCGGCGGCGGGCCTGCGGCCACGATGTCACGCGCCCGCGACAAGGCTTTTGCCCAAAGCCCGCGCTACCCCGCCTTGACACCCCACAGACCGGCCGTATGCTTTTCAAACATTCGTTTGAAACTTTCGTTTGGGGGCGCGCTCTGTGCTTTATATGCCGCCCAAATCCGCCACCAACGCCGAGCGCACGCGCGAGCGCATCCTCCAGGCCACCGAACGTCTGTTCCTGGAGCACGGCTTCGACGGCACGTCGCTGCGGCTCATCACCGCAGCGGCCGGTGTCAATCTCGGCGCGGTGAACTACCACTTCGGCAGCAAGGACGCGCTGTTCGAGGCCATGCTGGCGCGCCGGCTCGATCCCCTGCACGCCGCTCGGCTCGCGCTGCTGGACGAATACCAGGCGGCGGGCCAGCGGCCCCTGTCCTGCGAGCAGCTCCTTGCCGCGCTGTTCAAGCCAGCGCTGGCGCTGGCGCGCGAGGCCAGTCCGCACTGCGACTTCCTGCGCCTGCTCGGCCGCGCCTACGTCGACCCCTCGCCGGTGCTGCGCAAACTGCTGGCCGAGCGCTACGCTCCGGCCATCGCGCGCTTCAAGGATGCCTTCGCCGAGGCGCTGCCGCAGCTCTCGCGCCAGGAACTGTCCTGGCGGCTGCATTTCATGATGGGGGCGCTGGCCTACACGCTGGCCGGCGCCGACGCCTGGAGGCTCATCGCCGCCATCCAGCCCGAGGCCGAGCGCGACGACGAGCTGCTTCTGCGCCGGCTGACGCCCTTCCTGCTCGCCGGCCTGCAAGCGCCTGCGCCGCTGCTCGACGACGAGTCCCGCACCACGCCGCACCGCGCCGCATCCCCGGAGGAGTCCCGATGATGGTTCTTTATGTACTGCTCGCCCTCGTTCTCGCCGGATGCCTCGTGCTCGGCGTGCCGGCGATCCGGCGGCCGTTGCTGAGCGACCGCATCCTGGCGATGTTCCGCAAGGTGATGCCGCCGATGTCGGACACCGAGGCCGATGCCATCCATGCCGGCACGGTGTGGTGGGACGGTGAGCTGTTCTCCGGCAGGCCGGACTGGGCGAAACTGCTCGCCTACCCCAAGCCCACGCTCACGCCGGAGGAACAAAGCTTTCTCGACAACGAGGTCGAGGAGCTCTGCCGGCTCTGCAGGGACTGGGACACCTACGCCATCAACGATCTGCCGCCCGAGGCATGGCAGTACATCAAGGAGAAGCGCTTCTTCGGCATGATCATCCCGAAGGAGTACGGCGGACTGGGCTTCTCCGCCTACATGCACTCGCAGGTCATCACCAAGCTGTCGACGCGCTGCAGCGCCGCCGCGGTGACGGTGATGGTGCCGAACTCGCTCGGTCCGGCCGAGCTGCTGCTGCATTACGGCACCGAGGAGCAGAAACGCCATTACCTGCCGCGCCTCGCCACGGGCGAGGAAATCCCCTGCTTCGCGCTCACGAGTCCGCACGCCGGTTCGGATGCCGCCTCGATTCCCGACTACGGCATCGTCTGCAAGGGTATGTGGAACGGGCGGGAAGTGCTGGGTATGCGCGTGACCTGGGAGAAGCGTTACATCACGCTGGGGCCGGTCGCCACGCTGCTGGGGCTCGCCTTCCGCCTCTACGATCCCGACCACCTGCTCGGCGACAAGGAGGACCTGGGCATCACCTGCGCGCTCGTGCCGACCAATACGCCGGGCGTGCACATCGGCCGCCGCCACTTCCCGCTCAATGCGGTGTTCATGAACGGCCCGAACTGGGGCAAGGACGTTTTCATGCCGCTCGACTGGATCATCGGCGGCCCGAAGATGGCCGGCCAGGGCTGGCGCATGCTGATGGAGTGCCTCGCCGCGGGCCGTTCCATTTCGCTGCCCTCCTCCAACACCGGCATGGCCAAGCTCGCGGTGCGCGGCACCGGCGCTTACGCCCGCATCCGCCAGCAGTTCAATCTACCCATCGGCAGGTTCGAAGGCATCGAGGAGCCGCTCGCGCGCATGGGCGGCAACCTCTACATGATCGATGCTGCACGCCGCATGACCGCCGGCGCCATCGATATGGGCGAGAAGCCCTCAGTGATTTCCGGCATCGTCAAATACCACGCCACCGAGCGTACACGGCAGATCATCAACGACGCCATGGACATCCAGGGCGGCAAAGGCATCTGCCTCGGCCCCAACAATTTCATGGGCCGCGCCTACCAGCAGATTCCCGTGTCCATCACCGTGGAAGGCGCGAACATCCTCACCCGCAGCCTGATCATCTTCGGCCAGGGCGCGATCCGCTGCCATCCTTACGTGCTGAAGGAAATGATGGCCGCGCGCGAGGCCGACCACGCCCGCGCCTCGCGCGAATTCGACCGCGTGTTCTGGCGTCACGTGAAGTTCGCGCTCTTTAACGGCCTGCGTTCGTTCTTCATGGCCCTCACCGGCTCGCATTTCGTGCGCGTACCCGACAACGTCGCGCCGGAGAACCGGCGCTACTTGCAGCAGCTCACGCGCTTTTCGGCCGCCTTCGCCTTCGTCGCCGACGTCTCCATGCTCGTCATGGGCGGCGCGCTGAAACGGCGCGAGAAACTGTCGGCGCGGCTCGGCGACATCCTGTCGCTGCTCTATCTGTGCTCGGCGACGCTGAAGCGCTACGAGGACGACGGCCGGCCGAAGGAAGACAAGCCGCTGCTCGACTGGGCGATCTGGGATGCCATGTTCAAGGCTCAGAATGCCTTCGAAGGCGTGATGTCAAACTATCCCAACCGCGCAGCGGCGCGCATCCTGCGCTGGTTCGTGTTCCCGCTCGGCCGGCCCTACGTGGTGCCGTCGGACAAGCTCGGCCACGAAGTGGCGAAGCTGCTGATCGAGCCTTCGCCCACGCGCGACCGGCTCACCGCCGACATGTACATCCCGCGCGAAGAGGACATCATCAGCACGCTGGAACGCGCGCTGCATGCCGTCATCGCCGCCGAGCCGATCGAAGCCAAGATCCGCGCCGCCGTGAAGGCCGGCCGCATCCGCAGCTTCACGCAGGCGGAAACGCTGCAGGCCGCCCTGCAGGCCGGCATCATCAGCGCCGAGGAACTCGCGCAGCTCGAACAGGCCATCGTGCTGCGCAATGAAGTCATCCGGGTGGACGACTTCCCGCCCGACCTGTCGCTTGGCGAAAGCACGCGACCCAAGACCGCACGCGCGGTCGCCTGAGAAGAGGGGACCATGAGCAAAGCGATTTACATCGTCGACGGCGCACGCACGCCCTTCCTCAAGTCGAGGAACCGTCCGGGGCCCTTTTCCGCCGCCGACCTCGCCACGATCGCCGGGCGCGCCCTGTTGTTGCGGCAGCCTTTCGAGCCCCACGAGCTCGACGAAGTGATCCTGGGCTGCGCGGTGCCGGCGCCGGACGAGATGAACATCGCGCGCGTCGCCGCGCTGCGCATGGGCTGCGGCCGCCGGGTACCGGCCTGGGCCGTCATGCGCAACTGCGCCTCGGGCATGCAGGCGCTGGATGCCGCCATCGCCAACATGAACGCCGGCCGTTCGCAGCTCGTGCTCGCGGGCGGCGTCGATGCGCTCTCGCGCGCACCGCTGCTGTTCTCCGAGGGCATGGTGATGTGGCTCTCCAACTTCTACACCGCGAAAACCATCGGCCAGAAGCTCGCGCTGCTGCCCAGGTTCCGGCCGCAATATCTCGCGCCGGTGATCGGCATCGTGAAGGGCCTCACCGACCCCAACGTCGGTCTCATCATGGGCCAGACGGCGGAGAACCTCGCCTACCGCTTCGGCATCGGCCGCACGGCGCAGGACGCGTTCGCCGCGCGCAGCCATCAGCGCGTCCTGCAGGCGCAGGAAAACGGCTGGTTGCAGGAGATCGTGCCGATGTACGACGAGCGCGGCAACGTCTACACCCGCGACGACGGCGTGCGCGCCGATTCGACCGTCGAGAATCTCGCCAAGCTGCAGCCCTTCTTCGACAAGCACTACGGTACGGTGACGGCGGGCAACAGCTCGCAGATCACCGACGGCGCGGTATGGATGATCCTCGCCACCGAGGAGGCGCTCGATCAATACGGGCTCACGCCCATCGGCCGCATCGTCGATACGCACTGGGCGGCGCTCGATCCCGCGCACATGGGGCTCGGTCCGGTGCACGCCGCAACGCCGCTGCTCGAGGCGAACGGCCTCGGACTCGAAGATATCGACGCCTGGGAGATCAACGAGGCCTTCGCCGCGCAGGTGCTGGCCTGCATCGAAGCCTGGAAGGACGAGCGCTACTGCCGCGAAGAGCTGGGCCTCGAGGGCGCGCTCGGCGAACTGGATATGGACAAGCTCAACATCGACGGCGGCGCCATCGCGCTCGGCCACCCGGTCGGCGCCTCGGGCGCGCGCATCGTGCTGCACCTGCTGCACGTGCTCAGGCGCACGGGCGGTCGGCGCGGCATGGCCGCGATCTGCATCGGCGGCGGCCAGGGCGGCGCCATGCTGATCGAGGCGCTTTGAGGGGGACGAGAACATGAATGAGGAAAACACCCTGATACCGCCGGCTGCCGGCAGCGAGGCGAGCTACCGGCACTGGCGCATGGAGACCGACCGCGACGGTCTGGTGTGGCTCACGCTCGACAAGGCGGGCAGCTCGACCAACACGCTGAGCCGCGAGGTGCTGGACGAGTTCGAATCCATCCTCGACGGCTTCATCGCCCGCAATCCGCGCGGTCTCATCATCCGCTCCGGCAAGGAGAAAGGCTTCATCGCCGGCGCGGACATCAACGAATTCGACGACATCGACAAGCCGGAAGTCGCGATCGCGTTGATGCGGCGCGGCTGGGATCTGTTCAACAAGCTCGCCGCGGTGCGCTTTCCCACGCTTGCGCTGGTGCGCGGTTTCTGCATGGGCGGCGGCCTGGAACTGGCGCTCGCCTGCCGCTACCGCATCGCGGTCGACGATCCCTCCACGCGTTTCGCGCTGCCCGAAGTGATGCTCGGCATCCTGCCCGGCTGGGGCGGCGTGAAACGCCTCACCGGTGTGGTCGGTCCGACGGCGGGCCTCGACATGATGCTCACCGGCCGCGCCGTCGATGCGCGCCGCGCCAAACAGATCGGGCTCGTCGATGCCAGCGTGCCGCCCCGGGTGATGGAGAACAGCGCGCGCGTAATGCTGTTGCGTGGCAATCCGCCGCGTGAATTACCGCTCGTCCAGCGTCTGCTCGACGGGCCGCTGCGCAACGTCGCGGCGCGCTTCGCGCTCAAGCAACTGGAACGCAAGGCGCGGCGCGAACACTATCCCGCGCCCTACGCGATCCTCGAGCTGTGGCAGAAGTACGACGGCGATCCCTTCGCGCCGCCGCCGCACGACCCGGCCTCGATCGCCTATCTGGTCCAGCATCCGACGACGAAGAACCTCATCCGCGTGTTCCATTTGCAGGAGCGGCTGAAATCGCTCGGCAAGGGCATCGGCTTCGAGGCGAAGCACGTGCATGTCATCGGCGCCGGCACGATGGGCGGCGATATCGCCGCGGTCTGCGCGCTGCGCGGCCTCACCGTGACGCTGCAGGACACCGCGCCCGAACGCCTCGGGCCGGCGATGAAACGCGCTGCGGAGCTCTTCAGGAAACGCATCCGCGACCGCTTGCGCGCGCGCGATGCGATGGACCGTCTCATCCCCGATCTCGCGGGCGACGGCATTCGCCGCGCCGACGTCGTCATCGAAGCGGTGGTGGAAAACCTGCAGGTGAAGCAGGAGCTGTTCGCGCGCATCGAGGCGCAGGCGAAGCCCGGCGCCATCCTCGCGACCAACACCTCCAGCCTCAAGCTCGCCGACATCGGCGCGCAGATGCGCGATCCTTCGCGGCTCGTCGGCCTGCATTTCTTCAATCCGGTGCCGCAGATGATGCTGGTGGAAGTGGTCTCGGGCACCGGCACCGATCCCGAGTGGGCGCGGCGCGCGCTCGCTTTCGTGCGTCAGATCGACAAGCTGCCGCTGCCGACGAAGGACACCGCGGGCTTCCTCGTCAACCGCGTGCTGATGCCCTACATGCTCAACGCCTTCCGCATGGTGGACGAGGGCCTTGCGCCAGAAACCGTCGACAAGGCCGCGGAACAGTTCGGCATGCCGATGGGGCCGATCACGCTGGCCGATACGGTGGGCCTGGACATCTGCGCAGTGGTGGGCAAACAGCTCGTACCGGAAGCCGCGCCGCCGCGCAAGCTGAGCCAGCTCGTCGAAGCGGGCAAACTCGGCAAGAAAAGCGGCGAAGGCTTCTACCGCTGGCACGAGGGCAAGCCGGTGAAAGGGCCGGCGGGCCACGTCGACGAGACGCTGATCCGGCGGCTCCTCACGCCCTATCTCGATGAGGCGCGCCGCGCGGTGGAGGAAGGCATCGTCGCCGACGCGGATCTCGCCGATGCCGGGCTGATCTTCGGCACCGGTTTCGCGCCCTTCCGCGGCGGGCCATTGCATTACGCTCGCAGCCTCGAACAGGAGCAGCACTGATGGAAGAGAAGGTTTCCCTGCCCGCCGACCGCGAACCGACGCTGCGCGTCGTGCCGATGCCGGCCGACGCCAACCAGCATGGCGACATCTTCGGCGGCTGGATCATGTCGCACGTGGACATCGCCGGCGCCGTGGTGGCGGCCCAACGCGCGCGCGGGCCGGTGGCCACCGTGGCGGTACAGTCCTTCGTCTTCCGCCAGCCGGTGCAGATCGGCGATCTGCTGTCCTTCTATACGGAGATCCTGCGCATCGGCACGACCTCCATCACCGTGCGCGTGGAGGTTTATGCGCAACGCAATCCCGAGGATATCGAAGTGGTGCGCGTGACCGAGGCGACGCTGACCTATGTCGCGCTGGGACCGGACAAGCGGCCGCGGCCGGTGCCCAAGGACTGAATCGGGGACTGAGAAGCGCACGGCACCTCTCGACGTAAAGCGGCGCAAGCCCGACAATCCGGGCACGGGGCAAACCGGAACAGGACCGAATGGCTTCCAAGGATCTCGACATCGAGGCGCGCGGCGAGCGGCTGGTGCTGCTTCCTGAACGCGCGGTGTACTGGCCCAAGCGCCACACCCTGCTGGTGGCCGATGCCCATTTCGGCAAGGCAAGCCTGCGCGCCGACGGCACGCCTTCCTCGCGCGGCACCTTGAACGAATCCCTGGCGCGCCTGGACGCCATCCTGGCGCGCCACCCGGTGAAGCAGATCATTTTCCTGGGCGATTTCCTGCACGAGGAGAAAGGACGCGAGCCGGCCACCTTCGAGAAGCTGCAAAGCTGGCGCGAACGCCATCCCGACCTGGAGCTCATGCTGGTGCGCGGCAGCCGCGACACCCACACTGGCGATCCGCCCAAGTCGCTGCGCGTGCAGGTGGTGGACGAGTGCTATCCCTTCGATCCCTTCGCGCTCTGTCACGAGCCGGCCGAAGCGGTACGCCGTTTCGCCATCGCAGGCTATCTGCATCCGGTCTTCGCCCTGCGCGGGCGCGCCAACGAAAGGCTGCGTCTGCCCTGCTTCTGGTTCAGCGAAAACTTCGCGGTGCTGCCGGCCTTCGGTTCCTTCTCAGGCGGCTATCTCATCGAACGCCGGCCGGGCGACCGGGTCTTCCTGATCGCCGACAACGAAATCCTCGCGGTGGAGCCGCTGAAGTGATGGAAACGGCGGACGGGCTCCTCCCTTTGGCGGAATTGCTGCTCGGCCGCCCTGCCGATCCGGAGGAAGGCCGTACCGCCGCGCTGCTGGCGGGACTCGCCGCGGAACGCGAGCGCCTCGGCAAGGCGCCCTATCTCGTCGTGCTGCACAGCGAGATCTACGGCGAGGACGGCCTCGCGCAGCGGCTTCATCTGCTCGAAGCCGCGACGACGCCGGAAGGGGCCAAGGCCCGCATGGAAACGGCCATGGCGACGCTCATGGAAGCGCGCGTGCGCATCGAAGGCCGCTGGCAGGTTGCGCGTCTGCACGAACCGCTGCCGCTGCCTCCGGCGGATGCGAACGGAGCGTTGCGCAGCCTGTACGTCGATGCGTTCGAAATACGCGCCGAAGCCTTCGAGCGCGAACACCACTGCTTTCGCGTGATCGGGAGCTTCGGGGACTGGATCGTGGACCGGCCGCTGATCGAATTCTTCGGGCCGCTTGCGCCCTGCCTGAGCGAATACTTCGCCGGGCTGGGCAGCGCGTTGCTGGAAGGCGAGGAACTGCCGGACCCGCTCGCGCCGCGACAGGTCGCGCCCTGAACGCTAGTCCTGTCCGCCGCCACGCCGGCGCGCCTGCCAGCGTTCGGGCAGGAAAGCGAGCAGCGCCACCGCCGCGATGATGAGCAACAGGGTCACGACCATCTGCAGGAAGGTGTAGTTGGGCGCATCGCGTCCCACGAACCAGCCGGCGATCACCCCGCCCGCGATGGAGAACAGCCTCAACAGCCAGCCCAGCATGCTTGCAATTCCGTGTAGGGACCGGGCGCCAGTCTAACACCCGGCGTGCGCGCTAGGCGGCGCTGGACGCGCGGGCGCGCCGGACCGCTGCTTCGGCAAGCAGGGCGCTCAGGCGCTCGAAGTCCGGCGGCTTGGGCAGATGATGGTCGAAGCCCGCCTGCGCGGCCTTCTCGCGGTCGTGTTCGCTGGCATAGCCGGTGATGGCGACGAGGAAGACGTTCCTGAGCGTCTCGTCGGCACGTATGCAGCGCGCCACTTCGTAGCCGTCCATCACCGGCAGGCCGATGTCGCACAGCAGCACCTCGGGCCGGAACATGCGCGCGACTTCCAATCCCTCGCGGGCGTCGTGCACCGCGCGCACCTCGTGTCCTTCGGCGCTCAACGCGACCGAGAGGGACATCGCCACGTCGACGTTGTCTTCGATGATCAGGATGCGGCAGCGCGGCGCTTCCACCTGCAATGCGCCTTGTGGTTCGGACGGCTGCCAGTCGGCCGGCATCTCGATGAGCGGCAGCCGCACGGTGAAGCGTGCGCCGCGTCCGGGGCCGTCGCTGTGCGCCTCGACGGTGCCCCGATGCAATTCGACCAGGGCCTTCACCAGGGCCAGGCCCAGCCCGAGGCCGCCGTTGACGCGCGGGCCGCCGTTGCCGATCTGGGTAAAGGGCCGGAACAGCCGGTCGAAAGCCGCGGGATCGATGCCGATGCCTTCGTCGATCACGTCCAGTTGCGCCACGCCGCAGTCGGCGCGCAGACGCACTGTGACGCGACGGCCTTCGTCGGTGAACTTGGCGGCGTTGTCCGCCAGGTTGCCGATGATCTGGCACAGCCGTGCCCGGTCGCCGTCCACCAGCAGCGGCCCCTCAGGCAACTCGGCCGCGAGGGCGATGCGCGCGCGCTCGAACGTGGCGCGATGGTCCTCCAGGCAATCGCGCACCAGTTGCACGAGGTCGAGCGTCTCGCGCTTGAGCGTCACCTTGCCGCGCGTCACCCGCGTCACGTCGAGCAGGTCGTCGATCAGGCGGTTGAGCTGCCGGGTCTGGCGCTCGATGATCGCCTGTGCCGCCGCGGCCTGGCTGTTGTCCACGTCCGGGCGCGACAGCACGAACAGGCTGTTGGAGATGCCGGCCAACGGATTGCGCAGTTCGTGCGCGAGCAGACCGAGGAACTCGGTCTTGCGCCGGTCGGCCTCGGTCAGCAATCCGGCGTGGCGGCGCAATTGCTCGGCCTGTTCCGCGAGCTGTTCGTTCTGGGTGCGGATCTCCTCGCTCTGCGCCTGCAATTCCTCGTTCTGCGCCTGCAGCTCCTCGTTCTGCGCCTGGATGCGCCGGCTCTGTTCCGACAGCTCGTCGAGCAACTGCTCGATCCGCTCGTAGGCCCTGACGTTGTGCAGACCGACGCCGAGCTGCGCGCAGGCGTCTTCGAGGAATCCCACCGCATCCTCGTCCAGCGTGCGCAGCGTCGCCACCAGCAGTACGCCGATCACCTCCTGACGGAAGACGATGGGAAGGGCCGTCACCTCGCGCGGCGGCGCTTCGTCGTAACCGATGCGCACGCTGAACGGCGCATCGCGCGGGATGTCGCGCATGCGCACGGTGCGCCGTTCCAGCGCCGCCTGCCCCGGCAAACCTTCGCCGACGGGCAAGGCCCGGGCCGTGGCGCCGTGCGTGGCGACAGGTTCGAGCATGCCCCCCTCGTTCCAGTACAGCACGCCGATCTCGGCCCGGACGTAAGCGACGATCGCACGCAAGGCCATGGAGGCCACTTCGGCGCGGTCGAGGCTGGTCGCCGAGGCGCGCGCCACCTGCCGGTCGGCGGCGAGCCGCTGTTCGCGCTGCTCCAGTGCGATCGCCGCGATGCCGAAGGCATGGCCGATGCGTGCCATCTCGTTGTCGGCGAGTTCGCCGCTGCGCGCGCTTTCGCCCAATGCGAGCGCGGGCTTCCAGTCGCCGTTCTTGAGCGCCGTGGCGATCTCCACCAGTTCCCTGGCGGGTCTGCGTACCGACTGGGTGATCAGCCAGGCGAGCACCACGAAGCACAGCAGGCTGAGGAGGCCGGTAGTGATCAGGCCGCGCTGCACCCGCCTCTGCGCCGCAATCATTTCCGCGATGGCGCCGTCGGTGTTCGCCATCTGCCGCACGACGAACTGTTCGGTCAGGGCGATCAGCGACTCGCGCATGGCCTGCACATGAGCCTCGGCGTCGATGTCGACGAGGCCGTTGCGTCGCCGCTCCACGATGCCCGTCGTCGCCGCCAGATAATCCTCCATGACCGGCGACAGCTCGCTCAGCAAGGTGCGGTCGCCGTCGTTCATCGGCATGGCGGCGAGTTCGCGCATCAGCTCGCGCGCTTCGGCCACCGACGATTCGAAGCGCGTCAGGCGCCTGGTGTCGGGCGTCAGCATGTAGGCGCGCAACGCGATGCCTACTTGCAGGATGCGATGCTCGAGCGTATAGGCCGCATCGGTAAGCGGCCGGCTGAACGTCGAGAAGCGGCGCTGCGCCTGCACGCTGTCCTGATGCCAGACATAGATACTGCCGAGCAGCGCGCCGAGCAACACCAGCAGCGCGCCGAAGCCGATGATCATGCGCCGGGCGATGGTGGGCCCCTGGAAGCGATTCATCGCTCTCCTTCCCGTCCGCCTTGCAGCCGGCGAAAGACCTGCGTCTTGGCCCCACATGGCGCATAGCGCTCTACATATTCCGGCAGCGGCCATTCGGCCTCGCCGAGACACAGGTAGCCGTCGCCGCGCAGCGCCTCGTCGAGTGTCGCGAAGGCCCGACGCTGCGCCTCCCGCTCGAAATAGATCAGCACGTTCCTGCAGCAGATCAGATCGTAGAAGCGCGCCGCCGGGGGCGGCGCATCACCGAGATCGTGGCGAAAGAAGCGCACACGCTCGCGCGCCGCCGCGGGTACGCGGTATCGCTGCGCGCCCGCCGCTTCCAACTGCGCCGCCAGACCGGCCGGCAGTTCGTCGAAAGCCTCCCGGCGATACACGCCTTCGCGGGCGACCGCCAACGCCGCCGGGTCGATGTCGCTCGCCTCGACCTTGCCGGGCAGCCGCGCCGCCTCGAGCAGCATGGCCAGCGTGTAGGCTTCCTCCCCGCATCCGCAGCCGGCGCTCCAGATGCGCAAGGGCTGTCTGCGACAAGCGAGCCAGGGAAGCACTTCTTCGGCCAGCACATCGAAGGTGCAGGCGTTGCGGTAGAAACGGCTGACCTTGATGGTGAGACGTTCCAGCAGCCGCATGCTCTCGGCCTCGTCGGCCTGCAAGCGCGCCCAGTAGTCCTGCAGCGAGCGCACGCCGATGCTCAGCATGCGGTTGTGGATGCGACGACTGATTGTTGGGCGACGGTATTGCGCGAAATCGACGCCCGTCTGCTGGCGGACGAGGCGGAGGATGCCCTCAATCAAAGTGTGGTCATTCTGCGACGAGCATTCCGAGCGGGACGGCGTGGCCGTACAGCGCGGTTCGTCTTGCGACACCAGCATGGGCTATCCCGTGTAAAAGCCTCGTGTCCGCCCGGCCGGACGAACCTCCTCACCCGGCCAAGTTTAATCGGCCGAGACGGGATGCGATTGCAAAAGGGTTTTGCGATATAGGAAAAAACTCCGCAACACGCTGCATTCCTGCGCCATGACGCGGTATGCCGTATCGGATGCGGCGCGTGCTCACAAGGCCTGCAGGATGGCGCCCTTCAGATAACCGGTCTCGGGGATTTGTACGATCACCGGATGGTCCGCCGCCTGGCCGCGCCATTCGATCCAGCGCAGCGGCCGGCCAGCGTCCGCGGCCGCGCTCTCCAGCATTTCCCGGAACAGCACCGTGTTCACGTGATAGGAACAGCTGAACGTGCAGAGGTATCCGCCGGGCGCGAGGATGCGCATCGCCCGCAGATTGATTTCCTTGTAGCCGCGCAGCGCCGATTCGATGGCCGTCCGCTGCTTTGCAAAGGCCGGCGGGTCCAGCACCACGAGATCGTAGACCGCGCCCGCTTCCTCCTGCTCCCTCAGGAAGTCGAAGGCGTTCGCCTCGACCAGCTCGACGTTCTCCAGACCGTTCAGCGCGACGTTGTCCTTCGCCCGGGCGAGCGCTTCCGCGGATGAATCGACGGCGACGACGCGTTCGGCGCCGCGCGCGAGATGCAGCGCGAAGGAGCCGTGATAGGCGAAGCAGTCCAGCACGCGGCCGCGTGCGAGCTCGCCCGCACGCAGACGGTTCTCGCGCTGGTCGAGGAACGCGCCCGTCTTCTGGCCGTTGTTGAGGCCGGCCAGATAGCGCACCGCGCCTTCTGACACTTCCACCACGTCGGGGACGCGGCCCCAGAGGATTTCGACTGTACGCGGCAGCCCTTCGTGTTCACGGACCGGCACGTCGTTGCGTGCCAGGATGCCCGACGGCGCGAACCGGCGGCGCAGCACCTCCACGATCTGTGCGCGGAAGACCTCGATACCGGCGGAGAGGAACTGGGTCACGAGGATGTCGCCGTAGACATCCACGATCAGCGAGGGCAGACCGTCCGCTTCCGCATGCACGAGACGGTACGCGGACGTCCCGGCCACGACCGCGTTGCGATAGCGCATCGCAGCCTCGATCCGTTCCTCCCAGAACGCCTCGTCGATCAGCCGGTCTTCGCCGGTCAGCTTGCGCAGCGAGATCGTCGAGTTCGGACTCCACAGCGCAACGCCGAGGAACCGGCCGCGCGCGTCCACGACGCGGACAGCACCGGGCTCCGGTCCCGGTGCGCCGATCACGTCGCTCTTGTAGATCCACGGATGCCCGCGCGACCATCTCGCGGCGCCGCGGGCCGACACCCGTGCCACGCGCATCGGTCCTTCGTTTCGTTTCGTCAGGACGGAAGAAGTGCTGTGCGTCTTCAATTTCTTATCGGGGTTTCGGTGGTGGGGAATCGTGAGCAGGGCCTCAGCGACAGCTCGGATTCCGGGTGCTCGTTCGCATTTCCGGCGTGGAGCGCGCCACGCTCCGTTGCTCGGAGCGTGCCATGTTTTCAGGGCGAATTATCCAACGGAGATGCACCACGAACAAACGGCCGTAGCACGCGCTTCGCGTCCAGCGTGACACGGACGACAGGCTGTCGCATCGCGGCGACGACGTGCGAATTCGCAGGCGTCGCACGGTATTACAGGCTCCCGGCAGCGCTTGCGTACGACAGTCTCTAAGCCTCTGAAACGGGTTTGGATCCGGCCTTGGGTGCAGGCCGTGCATGACCCTGCCCGCAACTGGAAGAGGAGGAAGGCCATGAAGCGGATGCTCTATGCCTTGCTCGCGGCCGGCACCCTGCTGCTCGCCGTACCGGCGCAGGCCGCGCTGCTCTTTTTCGAGGCCACGCTGACCGGCGCGGAAGAAGTGCCGCCGCGCGATACGCCCGCGACCGGCTTCGGCACGGTCGTGCTCGACGATGTGGCGCTCACCATCACCGTGAATCTCGGTTTCGAGAATCTCACCACGCCTTCCATCATGGCGCACATCCACCAGGCGCCGATCGGCGTGAACGGTCCCATCGTCTTTCCCCTGGAGCTGGGCGATGCGCTCGGCCAGACTGCGGGTGCGATCGACACGCAGGTGTTCACGCTTCCAAACGGCGCAGCCGATGTGCAGACCTTCCTCGCCGGCGGCTTCTATTTCAACGTGCATTCGGAAATGTTCCCGCCCGGCGAAATCCGCGGCCAGATCTTCCAGGTCGCGAACGGCGTGCCGCTGCCTTCGCCGCTGCTGCTGGCGCTCACCGCGCTCGGCGCGCTGGCGCTGGCGCGGCGCAAGTATTGAAAGCCCCCTGCACACTTCTGCTAGGCTCCGGATCATTCATTGTTTCCGGAGTCTCAGCGGAGGATGAACAGTAGCGTCGACGAAGTCATCGCCGCCACGCGCGGCTGGATCGAGCGCGCCGTCATCGGTCTCAACCTGTGCCCGTTCGCCAAGGCGGTATATGTCAGGGAACGCATCCGCTATACCGTCAGCGAAGCACGCAGCGTGGAGGCGCTGCTCGAGGATCTGGTGCGGGAACTCCAGTACCTCGCCGAGGTGCCGCCGGAAAAAATAGACACCACGCTGTTGATCCACCCCTACGTGCTGCAGGACTTCCTCGACTTCAACGATTTCCTCGATACAGCGGAAGCGGCAGTCGAGGCGCTCGGTCTTACCGGTGTGCTGCAGGTGGCGAGCTTCCATCCACAGTACCGTTTCGCCGACAGCGAACCCGGGGATATCGCCAACTACACCAACCGCTCGCCCTATCCCACGCTGCACCTGCTGCGCGAAGCCAGCATCGAGCAGGCCGTGGAAAGCTACGGCGACGCCGAACGCATCTACCGGCAGAACATCCGCACCATGCGCGAACTCGGCCTGGAAGGCTGGCTGAAACTGCGCATCGGCGAGCCCTGATGCCCGCATCGCTGCGCCATGCGGCTATAAATCGCGCTTTCCGTAATCCGGGACTTTCCGCTATAGCGTCACATCGCGACGAGTTAGTACCCGCACTCGCGCAATCGAGGGTGGCCTCCGCGCGCTATCCGTAGGACAATCGCCCACCCCGTCACAAACATGGATGACGGCGTGGTCTGATGTCCTGTCCGTACGGGTTCGACAAGTTCCTCCCCCGCGGCTATCGAACCCGGTTTGCGCAGCCCCACTGAGCGCAAACCCGTTTCCTCCCGTTCGAACGCCGGCAAGCGTCCCGGCACGCTCACGGCGGATCGACAGGCATTGAACGCGTCGTCGCTCAACAAACAAAAAGGAGCCAAGGGATGCTGCTCGCCACAGACCTGGACGGTACCTTCCTCGCCGGCGCGCCTGAAGCCCGGCAAACGCTCTACCAGCTCATCGCGCGCAACCCTGACATCAAGCTGGCCTATGTGACAGGACGCGGCCTGGAGTCGGTGCTGCCGCTGCTGTTCGATCCGTCCCTGCCCGATCCCGATTACATCATCTGCGATGTGGGCGCGACCGTCGTCGCCGGAAACAACCTGCTGCCCATCCAGCCCCTGCAAGGCGAAATCGCGTTGCGCTGGCCGGGCGAGCAGAAGGTGGCGGCGGCCTTCGCCGATCATCCCCGGCTGGTGCGGCAGAACACGCCCCAGGAACGCCGCTGCTCGTATTTCTGCGAAAGCGACGACGTCGACGATGAAATTGAACGCATCGCGCACAGCCTCGGTTGCGACGTGCTGTTCTCGGCCGACAGGTATCTGGACATCCTGCCCAAAGGCGTGAACAAGGGTTCGACGTTGCGAGCGCTGGTCGAACACCTCGGCATCGACAGCGACAGGGTACTGGTCGCCGGCGACACGCTGAACGATCTGTCCATGTATCAGCAGGGGTTCAAAGGCGTTTGCGTGGGCGGCTCCGAAGCAGGGCTGATCGAGGCCACGCGCGCTCTGCCGCAGGTGCTGCACGCCGAACGCGAAGGCTGCGGCGGCATTCTCGACGCGATCGCGCATTTCCGCATGCTCGATCATCTCGAAGTGGTCGAGCCCGCCGAAGTCCAGCCGGGCCGTTCGGAGCTGGTCATGGTCTATCACCGCCTGCCGTACGAGGAATACGTCGAGGACGGCGAGCTGAAGCGGCGCCGTCCGTCCTCGCCCAACGGCATCATCCCGACGCTGCTCAACTATTTCCGCGACGGGCGGCGCGGCTCGTGGGTGGCCTGGTCCACCCACGAAGACCGGCACGGCCGCTTCCAGGCCCGCACCCCTGTGGATATCGAGCGTTATCCCAATCTGGTGTGCGCGCGCGTGCAGATGTCCAAGCAGGACGTGGACATTTTCTACAAGCGTTTTTCGAAGGAAGCCTTCTGGCCGATGCTGCACACCTTCTGGGAACGCGCGCAGTTCCGCGAAGACCACTGGCAGGTCTTCCTGCGCGTCAACCGGACCTTCGCCGAGGCCGCCGCGGCCGAAGCGGCCCCCGGCGCGGTGGTGTGGATCCACGACTACAACCTGTGGATGGTGCCGGCGTATCTGCGCGAGCTGCGGCCGGACGTGAAGATCGCCTTCTTCCATCACACGCATTTCCCCTCGGCCGACGTGTTCAACGTCGTGCCGTGGCGGCGCCAGATCATCGGCAGCCTGCTGCAATGCGATTACGTCGGCTTCCACGTGCCTCGGCAGGTCGAGAATTTCGTCGACGTCGTGCGCGGCGTGACGCCGATGAAAATCGTCCACCGCGAACACTGCGCGCCGCGCTTCCTCACTTACGGCTGTGCGGTGGGCGTGGACCAGGTCACCACCGAAATCGAAGTGCTCGGCAAGCGGGTGCGGCTCGGTGCGCATCCCGTGGGGCTGGATGTCGGCCGCGTCGAGGAAATTCTCAAGCGGCCGGCCGTGCGCAGGCAGATCGGGGAATTGCGGCGCGAGCTGGGCAGCACGCGGCTGATGCTGTCGGTCGAGCGGCTGGACTACACCAAGGGCACCCTGGAAAAACTGCTCGCCTTCGAGCGCCTGCTCGACCGCTATCCCGCGCTGCAGGGCGAGGTCACGCTCATCGCCATTTGCGTGCCGGCGGCACAGGAGATGCGGGTGTACCGCGACCTGCAGGCACAGATCGAACGCGCCGTGGGCCGCATCAACGGCCGCTACTCTAAGGTCGGCTGGACCCCGGTGCAGTATTTCTTCCGCGCCGTCCCCTTCGAGCAACTGGTGGCCTATTACGCCGCGGCCGATCTGATGTGGGACACCCCGCTGCGCGACGGCCTCAATCTGGTCGCGAAGGAGTATGTGGCCACACAAGGCCTCCTCGACGCGGCGGGGGTGTTGGTGCTGTCGGAATTCGCCGGTGCCGGCGCGGAACTGAAAGGCGCTGTCCTCACCAACCCTCACAACATCGACGACCTGGTGGCCTCATGCTACCAGGGCCTGAGCATGGACGAGAGCGAGCGCCGCAGCAGGATGCACATGATGTTCGAGATCGTGCGCCACAACGACGTCCGGCGCTGGGGCGACGACTTCCTTGCGGCGGTACGCGCCGATGCGACGCCGCCCGAACGCATGGCGTCCTGAGGCCGCACTTGCGGTGTGCCGCAGGTGCGGCTCGGGCGCGGCGAGCGCCCGAGCCGCATCTCGCCGCGCCCGGCACGGAACCGGTTCACTTCGCCGACCTTAACCGGTATCGTTCCGGCTGTCTGGCAAGCGTCGTCGGAACGAAATGAAGCCGCCCTATACGCCGCCCTATCCCGACACGCCCTGCGTGGCAGTGTGCACCACCACGTTCGACGAGATCTGCCGCGGCTGCGGCCGCACCGTGGACGAAGTCGCCCAATGGGTGTTCATGACCCAGGAGGAAAAGAACGCGGTGTGGGAACGCATCCTCGCCCAGGGCTACCCGAGGCGGCAGAGCTAAGCCTTCTTCTCGCCGCGCCGGAGGACCGCGATGCCCCGCTTCCTGCTGTTCGCGCTGCTTTGTCTGGGCATCCCGGCCGCGCAGGCGGACGACAAGGCCGCGCTCTGGCAAAGCCTGCGTGCAGGCGAGGCGGTCGCGCTGATCCGCCACGCCGAAGCGCTGGGCAATTTCGATCCGCCCGGCTTCGAGTTCGGCGACTGCGGCACCCAGCGCAATCTCTCTGAGGCGGGCCGGGCCCAGGCGCGCGCGCTCGGCGACGAATTCCGCCGCCACGGCATCCGCGATGCGCTGATCTACTCGAGCCAGTGGTGCCGCTGCCTGGACACCGCGGCCGAGATGCGGCTCGGTCCCGTCGAGCCGCTGCCCGCGCTCAACTCCCTGCACCACGAACGGGCCGATGCCGAGGCGCAGACGGCCGCCGTGCGGCGGCTCATCCGCGAACACCGGGACCGTCCCCTGCTACTCGTCACCCACCAGGTCAATATCGCGCGTCTGGCCGGTACCCACGCCGGCTCGGGAGAGGTCATCGTCGTCCGCCCCGAGGGCGAACGCCTGAGCGTCCTGGGACGCCTACCCTGAAGTATTGAGCGACGAAATTTTCCGGCCCCCGGCTGGTCCTTTCCTGGTATGGTGCCGGAAACGCGCCGCCCGGTCGGCGGCGCGTCTTGAACAACTTGCATTCAAGTCATCGTCCGCACGGGCGCTGCTGGATGCTTTATCTGGGAGAAGACTATGGCCAATGCCGATCTAGACGGCCTGCTCAACATCGCGATCCAGCTCGCCCGCCAATCGCTGTCCAAGAACGGGACGTTCGCGCCCTTCGGCGCGCACATCTCGGCCGACGGCGAAACCGCGCTCGTCGAGCCGGACGAGGTCAATCCGGACGCAGTCCCGGAGCTGCTGAGCGGATTGCGGGAGCTGTTGCGGGAAAAGGCGCAAAACGGCGAAATCCGCGCGGCCGTGCTGTGCTTCGAAGGTCGCGCCACGCCGCCCGGTGAGGACGCCGCCTGCGCCGTGATCGGCCTGCAGCTCGATCACGAAAGCGGCGAATGCTACGAACTCGGCGTGCCCTACGTCATCGCCGACACCGGCGAGGTCGAGCTGGGCATGGTCTTCGGCGCGCGCGTGCAGCCGGATCTGTTCGCCACGACCTGAGCGGCGGCCCGTCTCAGCCGAAAGCCAGGACGAGTGCGAGCGTGAGCACAGCCACGCTCACGCTCGCGATTTTCACGTCGCGCGGAACCGCGGCGCGTCGCCGCATCGCCTCGACGCCCGTCGGGTTGACCGGCTCGTCGATGAACGTGGCAGCCAGATGACAGGCGAGGACGGTGACGGCGAGCAGCATGCCCGCCGTGATGGTGAAGTGCAGCTCCACCCAGCCGGCGAGGCTCGCAAGGAACCAGGCCGCGCTGAACAGATGGCCGGCCGCCGTGCCGAGCAAAGCGGCCGTGCCGCCCACGCGCCGGCTCAGCATCGCGACGGCGAACGTCCCTACCAGCGGCGAGGCCACATAGGCGAATCCCTGCTGCAGATAGGCGAATAAGCCCGGAAAGCGGTCGATCATCGGCGCCCACAACGCTGCAATGCCGACGAGCAGCAGCACAATGACGCGGCCGAGGCGCGCCAGCCGCTCCGAATCGCGCGCCTCGCCATCGATGAAATCGAGCGTGATGAGCGTCGAGGCGGAATTGAGCGCCGAATCGATGCTCGACATGATGGCGGCGAGCAGTCCGGCGATGATCAATCCCGCGATTCCCACCGGTGCGTACGCGGCGATCATCGCCGGGAAGACTTCGTCCGCCCGCGCCAGATCGGGCAGCAGCACCGCCGCCATGGCGCCCGGCAACACCATGATGAACAGCGGCGCCAGCTTGAGCAGCGCAGCGAGCGCCGCACCCCAGCCCGCATGGCGCATATCGCGAGCACCCAGCAGCCGCTGCGAAACGTATTGGTTCATCGTCCAATAGTAGAAACCGAGGATGGGCAAACCGATGAGCGTGCCGAGCCAGGGCAGCTCCGGATCGTCGAGCGGACGGAACAGCGACAGCCGCTCTTCGCCCAGCGCTGCGCGCACCGCCGGCCAGGAATAATCGAACTGGCCGAAGACGATCACGGCGAGGATCAGCGAGCCGAGCAGCAGCACCACCGACTGCAGCACGTCGGTGTAGGCGACCGCCCGCAGCCCGCCCGCGGCGGTGTACAGGCCCGTGAACAGGGCGATGGCGAAACAGGTCGGCCACAGCGACAGGCCGGGGATGAACATCATCAGCACGATCGCTCCGGCATAGAGACTCCCCGCGGTGTCGAGGAAGATGCTGAGGAACACCGTGACCGCGGACAGGTATTTGCGCAGGCGGCCGTCGAAACGACGCTCGAGGAGCTCCGGTACGGTGGTGATGCGGTTGGCCAGGAACACCGGCACGACGGCGAAGGTGGAAAACATCAGCACCGCCGCGGCCATCCATTCGTAATTCGCCACGGCGATACCGGAGCCCCAGGCCGCGCCCGGCAGACCGATCAGCGTCGTGGAGGAAATGTTGGAGGCGAACAGCGACAGACCCACCACGCCCCACCCGAGCGAGCGGCCTGCGAGAAACAGCTCCTCGGCGTCCGGGCTTTTACGCGTCACGCGCACGCACACCGCCGCAGTGATCAGCAGATAAGCGCCTAGAATCGCATAGTCGACGGTGTGCAGCGTGGCCATACGTCCTCCCCGGTGCTCGTTCTGTCGCCCACGTCCGGCGAAGACGAAGGCTGCGGCACCAATACAACATCGGGCGTGACCCGACAACCTTGTGCGAAACGCGTTTTTGTGATCGGCAGATGAGAGGGCGGTGAATGTTGAAGCTCAAACGCATCTACGATGCGCCGAGCGACGAGGACGGTTTTCGCGTGCTCGTCGACCGGCTCTGGCCGCGCGGGCTGAGCAAGGAAGAAGTCCGCGTGAACTTGTGGCTCAAGGAAGTCGCGCCGAGCGACGCGTTGCGCAAATGGTTCGGGCACGAGCCTGAGAAATGGCCCGAGTTCGAACGCCGTTATCACGCCGAGCTCGCGCAACACGAAGAAGCGCTCGAAGCGCTGCGTCAGCGCCTGCGGCGCAGGCAGACCGTCACGCTGCTCTACGCCGCCAAGGACGAGACCCGCAACAACGCCGTCGCCCTGGCGAGCTATCTGCGCGCGCATCCGCGCCGGAATTAGGCGCGAACTTCCGGCGCTATTTCCGTCTTTGCCGTGCCCGAGTCCCCGGAATAATCCCCGGCATCGTCGCCAGGGAGTATCGAGTGGGCTGTCCCGACATCGCCGAGCAAAGCATCGACCGGTCGACCGGAAAGGACACGGACGCGGACCAGCGTCCCACCCTGGCCGCCATCAAAGCCGCCATCGAACGTGCCGAGCAGGAACAGGCGGCGCGCGCCCGGGCCTTGCACGCCCAAACCGTCGCGCGCGCACGGCCCGAGCCTGAGGCGGTACTCGACAAGGCGCCGCTCGCGCAGGCCGCGGCCCGGCAGCGCCTTGATCACTACAGCACCACCATCGCCGCTTCCGCGCCGGACACCACCGCTTCGCACGCGCCTGCGCCGGAAGCTGCGCCGCCAGTTGAAGAAGACGCCCGTCTCCAGGCCGAGCTGAAAGCCCAGCAAGAGGCCGAGGCGCGCGCCGCGGCCGAAGCCGCCGCCACGCGCGCGGCCCTGGAACGAGCCGCCGCGGAAGAAGTGGCCAAGGCAGCGGCCGCCTCCCGTCTGGCAGCCGAGACGCTGGCCAAACAGATGGCCCTCGCCCGCGCCCAGGCCGAAGCCGAAGCCGAAGCCGAAGCGAAGGCGCGGGCCAAGACCGAAGCCGAAGCCTTCGAAACCCTGAAACGCACCGCTGCCCGCGAAGCGGCCCTGCGCGCGGCCCAGGAAGCGCGGCTGCGCGAGGCCGCCGAATTGGAGCGCCTGGCCGAAGCGCGCCTGGCCGCCGAAGCCCAGGCTGCGGAACAGGCGCGCGCCCGGGCACAGGCCGAAGCGCAGGCCAAGGCCGAAGCCGAAGCGCGCCTCGCGGCCGAACGCGCCGCCGAAGAAGCGGCGCAGGCCCGTGCCAGGGCCGAAGCGGAATTGCAGGCCGCCGCGGCCGCACGCCTCGAAGCGGAGCGCGCGGCGGTCGAGGAAGCGCAGCGGCGCGCCGAGCAGGAACGCGCCGCGGCGGAAGCCGCGCAAGCGCGCGCCGCCGAGGAAGCCAAAGCCGCGGCCGCCGCCGAAATGCGCGCCCAGGCGGAGCAACAGGCCCAGGAAAAAACCGCGCAGCGCGCCAGCGCCGAAGCCGTAGCCATGGTGGAAGCGCAGATGCGCGCCCAGGCGGACGAAGCCGCCATCCGCGCAGCCGAGGAACGCGCCGAAGCGGAACGCGCCGCGCGTCTGGCGGCCGAAGCCCGCCAGAAGGCGGAAGAGGAAGCGGCCGCCAATGCCCGCGCCCGTGCCGCCGCCGACGAGCAGGCGGCGGAGGACGCGCGCGCCCGCGCCGCGGCGGATGCCGAAGCCCTCGCCGCCGCCGAGGCGCGCGCGCAGGCCGAGCGCGAGCTGCGGCGCATCGCCGAAGCCAAGCTGGAGCAGGAGCGCCGGCTGGCGGCCGAATGCGCCAAGCGCGTGCAGGCCGAAAACCAAGCGCTGGAAACTCTGCAGGCGCGCGAGCGCGCCGAAGCCGAGGCCCGGCGCGCCGCACAGGCGCGCATCGAAGCGGAACAGCGCCTGCACGCCGCGGCCGAGGCCGCCGCGTTCGCCGAGCGCGAAGCGGCCCAGTCGGCCGAAGCCAAGACCGCCGCGATCGTGGCGGCCATGGCGGCCCGCAAGCGTCTGCTGGAAGCCAACCGCCGGCTGGCGGAAGCCGCCGCCGCACGCGCGGCGAGCGCCGAACGGGCGGCCGCGCTCGCCCTGGAACGCGCTGAAGCAGAGCGGCAGGCGCAGGCGGCGCTGCAGGCGCGCGCCGAAGCCGACGCCCGGGCACGCGATGCCGCGCAGGCGCGCGTGCATGCGGAGCGCGAGGCCGCTCAGGCGGCGCGCCTGGCTGCGGACACGGATCAGGCGGCCGCCGAAGCGGCCCGGCGCAAGACCCGCGCGCTCATGGAGGCCATCGCCGCGCGGCGCGCGCGGGTGGAAGAGGATCTGCGTGTGGCGCGTGCCGCCGAAATGCGCAGCCGCGCGGAACGCCTCGCCGCCGCGGCTGCCGCGCAACGCGCCCGGCGGCTCGGCGAGGAAACGCGCGCCCTGCTCGACGGCGCGCGCCGCGCCCTGGCGCACTGATCCGGCATACGACGCCTCACTTCAACGGCCAACGCTCAGCCCGCACCCGGCCGCGAATTCACTTCGCCTGCGCGGCTTTGCGGTCGGCGTTGGTACGCGCGATGGCGGGCCGCTCGTTGAGCATCTTCAAATAAGGCTTGATCCTGTCGGCGAAGGGCTCCAGGACATCCTTGCCGTAGATCTTCGCGGTGGCGATGCTCACCACCGGCAGATGCACCGCCGCCGTGATGTCGGCGTAGGTGAAGGTGTTGCCGGCGATATAGGGCGAGAACCTGGCCAGACGTTCGAAGGCCTGCACGCCGCGGCGCAGCTCCCGTTCCACCTCCTGTTTGGTCTCGTCCGAGACCTTGCCGCCGAAGAAGGCTTCCGCATAGAGACGCCGCGCGGGCAGTTCCAGATACAGATCCATCACCGTCGCCAGCTCGCGCACCCGCGCCCGCGCCACCAGCGGCTCGGGCAGCAGCGGCGTGATGGGATAGCATTCCTCGAGGTACTCGAAGATCGCACCCGACTCGCAGAGAATTTCGCCGTTCTCCAGTTCGAGAAAAGGAATCTTGCGCGCCGGCGAGAGGGTCTTCACCACTTCGTCCTTGCCCGGCACTGCCAGCACTTCCTCGAACGGCACGTTTTTTTCAAGCAGGACGATCTTGACGCGGTTGTAATAATTCGACAGCGGAAACCCGTACAACTTAAGCATCGCTTTGCTCCTGGACGAGGCGTTCTCGAAAGCGCATTCTCTTATGCGGCGCGAGGAATGCCAAATAAAGCGCGCTTCGTTCGCACTACACCACCATGTCCAGCCGTTACGCACCGTTGTTCAACGTCGAAGCCGTGGCCGAGGAGCGCATCCAGGAGGCGATCCGGCGCGGCGACTTCGACAACCTGCCCGGCGCCGGCCGCCCGCTGGAGCTGGACGAGGACCTGCTGGTCCCGGCCGAAGTGCGCGTCGCCTACCGCATCCTCAAGAACGCCGGTTGCGTGCCGCCCGAAGTGACGCAGCGGCGCGAAATCGCGGAGCTGGAAGCCAGCCTGCCGAAGCTGGAACCGCGCGAGCGCGTGCGCGCCTTGCAGAAGCTGCAGCTCCTGCGTACCCGCCTCGGCGCCCAGCGCAGCCGCTCGCTCAGCCTCAACCGCTACTACGAACGCAAGATCATCGAAAAGCTCGGCGGCGGCTGAGCGGCTCGCCCGCACGGCGCGCCGCTGCTAAAGTGGCAACGCTGGATTCCCATCGGAGCATGCGATGGCGCCCCTTCTCCTCGCCGCACTGGGCTGGATCGGGTTGCACCTGCTGGTCGCGGGACCATTGCGGCCCGGTCTGGTCGACCGTCTGGGCGAATGGCGTTTCCGTCAGATGTTCGCGGTCGCCAGCGCCCTGCTGCTCCTTGCGCTGATCCTCAGCTATCGCGCGGCGCCTTTCGTTCCGATCTGGTCGCCGCCGCAATGGGCTTACGTCTGGGCGCATCTCTGCATGGTGCCGGCCTTCGTACTGCTGGCGCTTTCGCTCACCGACAGCCCCACGGGCGTGCTCGCGGGTTCGCGCGCTTTCGAGCCGCGCGGCGTCTTTCGCATCACGCGCCATCCGATGTTGAACGCGTTCGCGCTCTGGGCTCTCGCGCACATCCCGGCCAACGGCGACGCCGCCACGCTCGTGCTGGCCGGCGCCATCCTGCTCACCGCCCTCAACGGCATGGCCTCCATCGACCGCAAACGCGCCGCGGCGATCGGCGAAGCCTGGACGGTTTTCGCCGCGCAGACCTCGCGTCTGCCCTTCGTCGCCATCGCCCAGGGCCGCAACCGGCTGGCGCTCGGCGAAATCAGCTGGGGACGTGTCGTGCTCGGCCTGGTGTTCTATCTCGCCGCCCTGGGTCTGCACGGCGTGGTGGGGCCGGCGCTGCTCTGATGCAGGCACGAGCACTGCGAGCGTTCGGTATCTCCAACAAGGAAACGGCAATGGCGAAGCGCCCGTTCGCGGCGACACTCGGTGCCGGGCTGCTGGCGTTCGCGTTGGCCATTGCCCGGGCCGACACCGAGGAGGACCCGCTGTTCGACCGGTTGGACGCCGACATGGACGGCTTTCTCTCCCGCACCGAAGCGGCCAGGGACAAGGAACTAGCCCAGCGCTTCGAGCGTCTGGACCTCAACCGGGACGGCCGCCTCGACAAGCTCGAGTTCGAGGCGCAGAAGGAAGAGCGCAAACCCGCGCCGCAGCCCACGCCCGATTAGTCGTTCGCGGCGAGCGGCGTCGCCGTCTGCCAGCCGCCGCCGAGGGCGCGCACCAGCGCGACCGTGGCGGTGTGGCGCTCGCCCTCGATCTGCACCGCGAGGCGTCTGATCGCCAGTTCGCTGCGCTGCGCATCGATGACTTCGAGATAATTCGCCGCGCCGGCGCGATAGCGCGCTTCGGTGATCTCCGTCGCGCGGCGCGCCGCTTCCAAGGCGTCGGCATTCGCGCGTGCCTGCGCACCGAGCAGGCGCAGGCCGATCAGCGCATCCTCCACTTCCGCGAAGGCAGCGAGCACCGTCTGCCGGTAGCGCCCCACCGCCTCGTCGTATTCAGCCCAGGCGCGGTCGAGATCGGCGCTCAGGCGTCCTCCGGTGAAGATCGGCGTATTCAGGATCGTGCCCGCGAGCGGACCGAGCAACCAGGTGCGGCTCGACCATCGGAACAGGTCCGAGAGCGAACCCGATTCGTAACCGCCGCTTGCTGTGAGTTGCAGCACCGGGAAGAAGGCCGCGCGCGCCACGCCGATGCGGGCGTTGGCCGCCGCAAGCGCACGCTCGGCCGCCGCCACGTCGGGCCGGCGTTCCAGAAGCTGCGAAGGCAACCCCGCCGGAATGCGCGGCACCCGCTGCGGCAGCGGTCGGGGCGCGATCGAGAAAGCGGCCGGCGCTTCGCCGACGAGCACCGCGAGCGCGTGCTCCACTTCGCCGCGACGGCGCTCGAGCGCGATCGCTTCGCCGCGCGTCGTTTCCAGCTCGGTGGTCGCACGCGCGACGTCGAGCTCGCTGGTGACGCCCGCGTCATAGCGCTGCCGGGTAAGCTCGACGTTCTGCTCGCGCAGGCGCACGGTATCGCGCAACAGCGCCAGTTCGGCGTCGATGGCGCGCAATTCCCAGTAACGCGCCGCCACGTCCGCCTGCAGGGCGAGCAGGACCGAGCGGTAGATCGCCTCGGCGCTCTCCGCCTCGTGGCGCGCCGCACGCACGCCGTCGCCGATGCGGCCGAACAAGTCGATTTCGTAACTGGCGAAGGCTTCGGCGCGCCACACGGTGCGCGGCGAAGTATCGGTGCCATCGGGCGCGCCGAGCGCAGCCGCCGAAGGCCGCTGGCGCGAGGGGCCGAAGCCCGCGCCTGCCTGCGGCAGTTGATCGGCACGCGCCACGCCGACGATGGCGCGCGCCTGTTCGAGTCGCGCAGCGGCGACTTGCAAGACCGGATTCGCCGCACGCGCCCGCGCCTGCAAAGCATCCAGCGTCTGGTCGGAGAAGATGCGCCACCACTCGCCGCGCGGCAGATGCTCGGCCGGCGTCGCCTCCTTCCACATGCCGCGCTCCGACTCGGGCAGTTCCGCCGCTTCCTTGAAGCGCGCGGGGAAGTCCGTCTGCGGCGTTTCGTAACGCGGCGCGAGCGAGCAGCCGGCGAGCAGCGCGACGAGAATCAGGGCCGCTTTTGCCTTCATACGCCCTCCCGCGATACGGCCTGCGCCGTCGGGACGCGCAGCGAACGACGGCCGAGGCTGCGCAACAGCACGTAGAACACCGGCGTGAGGAAGAGGCCGAACAGCGTCACGCCCAGCATGCCGGAGAACACCGCGATGCCGATGGCGGTGCGCATCTCCGCACCGGCGCCGGTGGACAGCGCGAGCGGCACCACGCCCATGATGAAGGCGATCGAAGTCATGAGGATGGGACGCAGCCGCAGCCTGCAGGCTTCGAGCGCCGCCTGCACCACGCCGTGGCCGCGCTGCTCCAGCTCGCGCGCGAATTCGACGATCAGGATGGCGTTCTTGCACGCCAGGCCCATCAGCACGAAGAACGCCACCTGGGTGAAGATGTTGTTGTCGCCGCCGGTGAGCCACACGCCGGTGATGGCGCAAAGCAGGCACATGGGCACGATGAGGATCACCGCGATCGGCAGCGTGAAGCTCTCGTACTGGGCCGCGAGCACGAGGAAGACCAGCAGTACGCACAGCGGAAACACGAAGACCGCTGTGTTGCCGGCGAGAATCTCCTGGTAGGTGAGATCCGTCCATTCGTAGGTGATGCCGCGCGGCAGCGCTTCCTCGGCGATGCGCTCGATCGCCGCCTGCGCCTGCCCGGAGCTGTAGCCCGGCGCCGCCGCGCCGTTGAGATCGGCGGTGGGGAAGGCGTTGTAGCGCATCGCGCGATCCGGACCGTAGCTCTGTTCGACGCGCATCAGGGCGCCGAGCGGCACCATCTCGCCCGCGGCGTTGCGGGTCTTCAGCAACGCGATGTCCTCGGCATGCGAACGGAACGGGGCGTCGGCCTGCACCACCACGCGGTAGGTGCGGCCGAAGCGGGTGAAGTCGTTGACGTAGAGCGAGCCCAGGTAGCTCTGCATGGTGTCGAAGATGTCCGGCAGCGAAACGCCCATGCGCTTGGCCTTCGTGCGGTCCACGTCGGCGTAGAGCTGCGGCACGTTGATCTGGTAGCTGGAGAACACGCCCGCGAGCTCGGGCGCCTGCTGGGCGCGCGTGATCATGGCCTGCACCGCTTCGTAGAGCGCCTCGTCGCCCAGCGAGGCGCGGTCCTCGATCTGCATCCTGAAGCCGCCGATGGTGCCCAGCCCCTCCACCGCGGGCGGCGGGAAGATGGCAATGAAGGCGTCCTGGATTTCGAACAGCCGCCGGTTGACGTCCATCGCGATCGCGCCGGCCGAAAGTTCGGGCGACTTGCGTTCGGAGAAGTCGTCGAGCGTGAAGAACACGATGCCGGCGTTGGGCGCGTTGGTGAAGCCGTTGATCGACAAGCCGGGGAAACCCACGGCGTGCTTGATGCCCGGCGTCTGCATGGCGATGTCCGACATGCGCCGGATGACGGCCTCGGTACGGTCGAGCGAGGCGCCGTCGGGCAGTTGCGCGAAGCCGACCAGATATTCCTTGTCCTGCTGCGGCACGAAGCCGCCGGGCACGAGCTGGAACATCATCCAGGTCGCGCCGATGAGCGCGAGATAGACGCCCATCGCGGCCGCCTTGCGGCTCAGCACGCGCCCCACCACGCTCTGATACCGCCCGGCCGAGCGGGCGAAGAAGCGGTTGAAGCGCCGGAAGAACCAGCCGAAGCTCGAGTCCATGAAATGCGTGAAGCGATCCTTCGGCGCATCGTGCGGCTTGAGCAGGATGGCCGCGAGCGCGGGCGAGAGCGTCAGCGAGTTGAAGGCGGAAATGATGGTGGAAATGGCGATGGTCAGCGCGAACTGCTTGTAGAACTGTCCGGTCAGGCCGCTGATGAAGGCGATGGGCACGAACACCGCGCACAGCGTCAGCGCGATGGCGATGATGGGTCCGCTCACCTCCTTCATGGCGATGTGGGTGGCGGTCTTCGGGTCGTGGCCGAGCTCGATGTTGCGTTCGACGTTCTCCACCACCACGATCGCGTCGTCCACGACGATGCCGATGGCGAGCACCAGCCCGAATAGCGTCAGCGTATTGACAGAGAAACCGAACAGCAGCAGAAGCGCGAAGGTGCCGACGATCGAAACCGGGACCGCGGCGAGCGGAATGATGGATGCGCGCCAGGTCTGCAGGAACACGATGACCACCAGCACTACCAGCGCGACCGCTTCGAGCAGCGTCCGGATCACGGCTTCGATCGACTTCTGCACGAAGCGCGTGGGGTCGTAGACGATGTCGTAGTCCACGCCTTCCGGAAAATCCTCCTTCAGCCGCGCCATGGTCTCGCGCACCTGATTGGAGAGCGCGATGGCGTTCGATCCGGGCGCCTGGAACACGCCGATGGCGACCGCGGGCTTGTTGTTGAGCAGGCTGCGCAGCGCGTATTCGCCCGCGCCCAGCTCGATGCGCGCGATGTCGCGCAACCGCGTGATGCGCCCGTCCGGCGAAGTGGCGACGATGATCTCGCCGAACTCCTCCTCGGTCGTCAGGCGGCCGCGCGCGTTGATGGAAAGCTGGAACTCCGCGCCGTCGGCCGGCGGCGCGCCCACCACGCCCGCCGCCACCTGCAGGTTCTGTTCGCGGACGGCGTTGGCCACGTCGCTCGCGGTGAGATTGCGTGCCGCCACTTTCTGCGGATCGAGCCACACGCGCATGGCGTAGTCGCCGCCGCCGAACACCATGGTCTGTCCCATGCCGGGAATGCGCTGCAGCACGTCCTTGACGTTCAGCACCGCGAAATTGCGCAGATAGAGCTCGTCGTAGCGCTCGTCGGGCGAGACGATGTGCACCACCATGATGAAGTTCGGCGAAGTCTTCTCGGTGGTCACGCCGATCTGCCGCACTTCCTCGGGCAGACGCGGCAATGCGCGCTGCACGCGGTTCTGGACCTGCGTCTCGGCGAGATCGACGTCGGTGCCGACCTTGAAGGTCACCGTCAGTGTCATCACGCCGTCGCTGGTGGCCTGCGAGGACATGTAGAGCATGTTCTCGACGCCGTTGATCTGCTCTTCCAGCGGCGCGGCCACGGTGTCGGCGATCACCTTCGGGTTGGCGCCCGGATAGACGGCGCGCACCACGACCGAAGGCGGCACCACGTCCGGGTATTCGCTCACCGGCAGTCTGAACAGTGCGAGCACGCCCAGCATGAAAATGAAGACCGACAGTACGCCGGCGAAAATCGGGCGGTCGATGAACACCCGCGAGAGATTGGGACTCATATCAGCCTCGCTTCGCGCCGGCGCGCTCTGCCGCTGCGGGCACCCCGCCCGTCTGCGGCGTGACGAGGCTTCCCGGACGCACCCGTTGCAGACCGTTCACGACGATCCGCTCGCCCGGCTGCAGGCCCCGCTCGATCACGCGTTCGTGCGCGAGCAGCGGACCGAGCTTCACTTCGCGATAGGTGGCCTTGTTGTCTTCGTCCACCACCATTACGAACTTGCGGTCCTGGTCGGTTCCGATGGCGCGGTCAGGTACCACCACCGCCTCGCGCGCCTGCGATTCGTCGGCGAGCTTTACGCACGCGTAAAGGCCCGGCGTTAGCGAACCGTCGCTGTTGTCCAGCAAGGCCCGCATGCGCACCGTGCCCGTGGTGGGATCGACCTGGTTGTCGACGAACACCAGCTCGCCCTTGCGCGGGAAGCCCTCTTCGTTGGCAAGGCCGATGTACACCGGCATGCGCTTGCCAGGCTTGTTGAGGCCGTATTCCAGATAGACGCGCTCGTCGACTTCGAACTCGGCATAGATGGGCGTGATCGCGACGATGGTCGTGAGCAGCGGCGGGTCGGGAATCTCGCCCTGCACCAGATTGCCCGCGGTGATTTCGATGCGCCCGACGCGGCCGTCGATGGGCGCGACGATGCGTGTGTACGCGAGGTCAAGCCGCAGGCGATTGGCCTGCGCCTGCGCAGCACGCAACGCGGCAAGCGCGTCGTCCACGGCGCTGGCGCGCTGATCGAGCTCCTGACGCGAGGTGGCGTTGACCTTCACGAGCTGTTCGCTGCGCGCCAGTTCCTTGCGCGCCAGTTCCAGTCGCGTCTTCGCCGCAGCCACTTCCGCCTCGGCGCGCGCCATGTTCGCTTCGAAGGGACGCGGATCGATGATCATGAGCACGTCGCCCTTCCTGACCATCTCGCCCTGCTTGAAGCGCACTTCCTCGATGTAACCGGTCACGCGCGCGCGCACTTCGACCGACTCGACCGCCGCCAGGCGGCCCGTGAAGACGTCGCTGCGCACCACCGTGCGTGCTTCGGCGGAGGCCACCGTCACGGGCGGAGGCGGCGGCGCATCCGTTTGGGCTTGCGACGCGGCATCGCTGCAGGCTTGCAGCAGCAACAGGGTCGCGATGGAGATCGATATTCCGTAAGCGGTGGGCATCGCTGGGCTCTATATGGTGGAGGATGAAGGACGCGCACTGCCGCGCGCGGGTGCGAGCAGCGGCAAGAGGAAATCGCCGATCGCCTGCCAGGTCTGTTCGGACCAGCCCGGCGTCGCGAGCTGGACCACCTGCGCCGTGACCCCGGCGGCGCGCAGTCGCTCGGCGTAATCCCGGGTTTCGTCGCGCATGGGATCATCGGGCGCGGTGAGGAGGAGCGCGGGCGGCAGGCCTTGCAGACGCGTGCACAAGATCGGTGCGGCGTAGGGATGCAGACGATCGGCCGCGTGCTGGAGATAGCTCTGATAGCCCTCGCCGCACGCGCGCGATTCCGCCTCCGCCTCGCGCATGGAACATGAACCCAGGCTGGGATCGAGCATGGGCGAGCACAGCACCTGCGCCTTGACGCAGGGACCGCCGCGGTCGCGCGCCATCATGGCGGCGACGGCTGCGAGGTTGCCGCCCGCCTCCGCACCGATGAGCGCGATGCGGCGCGCATTCCACAGTCCGCGCCCGGCGTTGTCGTGCACCCAACGCAGCGCGGCATAGGCATCTTCCGCCGCCGCGGGGAAAGGCCGTTCGGCCGCGAGGCTGTAAAAAGGTGTGACCGTCGCCACACCGAAACGCGCGGTGAGCATGCGCGCGACCGTCTCGCTTTCCTCCGGCGCATCGACAACGAAGCGTCCCGGGTGAAAATAGAGCACGACCGGCGGCGTCGACCCTTCGGGCCGGTGCACCCGCATGCGCAGCGTATGCCCGCAACTGAGACAGGTGCTTTCGTGCACAGCCGTATTCGGGGAGGGAAGCGGCGGGGCCATGGTCCGAGCGAAGGTGAAAACGTGGCGGCATCATATTCACCCGCTTCCGGGCGACAAAGCCGTTAAGATGGAAAGCAGCGTTCAGCTTCCCGAACAATGAGGGGCACCATGGACCGGCTTCAAGCAATGGAAGCCTTCGTGCACGTCGTGCAGACCGGCAGTTTCACGCGCGCGGCCGACCGGCTTCGTCTCCCCAAGGCGACAGTTACCACGTGGATACAGAACCTCGAATCGCGCCTGCGCGTGAAGCTGCTCAACCGGACCACGCGCAAGGTGAGCGTCACCGCCGACGGCGCCGCGTACTACGAACGCTGTATCCGCATCCTTAACGAGGTCGAGGAAACCGAACAGCTTCTGACACGCACGACGGCCTCCCCTCAAGGCCGGCTGCGCATCGACGTGCCGGTTTCTTTCGGGCGCTATATCCTCATGCCGGCATTGCCGGACTTCTTCAGACGCTATCCCGACATCCGTCTCGAAGTCGGCTGCAGCGACCGGCCGGTCGATCTCGTCGATGAAGGCGTGGACTGCGTGGTGCGCGGCGGCGACGTACACGATATCTCGCTCGTTGCAAGGCGCATCGCCACCTTGCGCTTCGTCACTTGCGCGCACCGGGATTACATCGCCCAGTACGGCCGGCCCGAACATCCGCACGATCTGCTCGCGCATCGCTGCATCAGTTATTTCTCGGGCAAGACGGGCAAGGTCTTCAACTGGGACTTCAGCAGAAAGGGCGAACGCATCGAACTCGATGTGCAGGCCTATCTGTCGGTGAACGACAGCGATGCCTATCTCGCCGCCGGGCTCGCTGGACTGGGCATCATGCAGGTGCCGCTGATCAAGGTGCAGCACGCGCTCGACAAGGGCCTGCTGGTGCGCGTGCTGCCGGAGTGGGAAAGCGATCCCCTGCCGGTCCACGTGATGTATCCGCCCAACCGTCATCTGTCGGCCAAGGTGCGTGTCTTCGTCGACTGGGTGGCGGCGCTTTGCGAAGGGCGCGATCAGATTCCCCTGCTGGACGAGCAGCTCGGCCTGCTGCAGCATCACGAACGCGCCGCCTGAAGCGGCGGCATCGGTGGAACGGACTTTGCGCTACGACGCACTCATCATCGGCGGCGGCCACAACGGTCTCACCTGCGCCTGCTATCTCGCGGGCGCAGGGCTGCGCGTACGCGTGCTTGAGCGCAGGCACGTCGTCGGCGGCGCCGCGGTGACGGAGGAATTCCATCCGGGTTTCCGCAACTCGGTTGCGAGTTATACCGTGAGCCTGCTGCATCCCAAGGTGATCCGCGACCTGCGCCTGGCGGCACATGGCCTGCGTATCGTCGAACGGCCCTATTCCAACTTCCTGCCGCTAGACAATGGCGACTGCCTGCAAGTGGGCGGCGGACTGGAAGCGACGCAGCGCGAGGTCGCGCGCTTCTCCGCCCGCGACGCCGAACGCCTGCCGGACTATTACCGGACGATCGAACGCGTCGCCGACGTGCTGCGCGAGCTGGTGTTGCAGACGCCGCCCGATGCGGGCGGCGGCGTGCAGGATCTGCTCGAAGCCTTGCGGCTCGGCCTGCGGCTGCGCAAGCTGGACATGCCGGCGCGGCGCGACCTGCTCGATCTGTTCACCAAGAGCGCGGGCGAGCTGCTCGACTGGTGGTTCGAATCCGATCCCATCAAGGCGGCCTTCGGCTTCGACGCCGTGGTGGGCAATTTCGCCAGCCCCTACACTCCCGGCTCGGCCTACGTGCTGCTGCATCACTGCTTCGGCGAAGTGAACGGCAAGCGCGGCGTCTGGGGCCATGCCGTCGGCGGCATGGGCGCCATCACCCAGGCGATGGCGGCCGAGGCGCGCGCACGCGGCGTGGAGATCAGCACCGATTCGGCCGTCGCGCAGGTGCGCACCCGCAACCGCCGCGCCACCGGCGTCGTGCTGGAGGACGGCAGCGAACTGGAAGCGCGGGTGGTGGTGGCGAACGTCAATCCCAGGCTGCTGTTCCTGCGCATGCTGGAACCCGGAACGCTGGACGAGGACTTCCGCCGGCGCATCGAACGCTGGAAATGCGCGTCCGGCAGTTTCCGCATGAACGTGGCGCTGTCGCAACTGCCCGACTTCGTCGCCAGGCCCGGCACGCATGCGCAGCCGCACCATTCGACGGGCATCATCATGGCACCCTCGCTCGCCTACATGGACCGCGCCTACGAGGACGCCCGCCGCGACGGCTGGTCGCGCGCGCCGATCGTCGAAATGCTCATCCCCAGCACCGTCGATCCCGGCCTCGCGCCCGAAGGCATGCACGTTGCCAGCCTGTTCTGCCAGCAATTCAGTCCGACTCTGCCGGACGGCCGCAGCTGGGACGAGGAACGCGAAAAGGCCGCCGATCTGGTGATCGACACGGTCAGCCGCTACGCCCCGAACTTCAAGTCCGCCGTCATCGCCCGCCAGATCCTCTCGCCCCTCGACCTGGAACGCGAATTCGGTCTCGTCGGCGGCGACATCTTTCACGGTGCGCTGTCGCTCGATCAGCTCTATTCGGCACGGCCGGTGCTAGGTCATGCAAACTACCGCACTCCGGTCCGGGCCCTATACCTGTGCGGCGCCGGGGCCCACCCCGGTGGCGGCGTCACGGGCGTGCCCGGCCACAACGCTGCACGCGAGATCCTCAAGGACTGGCGCAAGCGCAAAGTCTGAACACTTGAACCCGTTAGAGAAGAAGAACACCAATATGCAGCAACCCCTGTCACCGGAACAGCAAAGCGCAAGACGCGAAGGGGCACCCCAACCGGCGCTGTCGATGTTCGACGCGACCGCGCTCATTGTCGGACTGGTGATCGGCGCCGGCATCTTCCGCCTGCCCTCGCTCGTGGCCGCCAACACGGCGAACGAATGGGTGTTCTACGGCGTCTGGCTGGCGGGCGGGCTGATCTCGCTCATCGGCGCGCTCTGCTACGCGGAGCTGGCCACCACCTATCCCAACGCCGGCGGCGATTACTACTTCCTGCAGCGCGCCTTCGGCCGCCACTTCTCCTTCCTGTTCGCCTGGGCGCGCATCGCCGTCATCACCACCGGCTCGATCGCGGTGCTCGGCTATACCTTCGGCGATTACGCCTCCAACCTGCTGCACCTCGGCCCCTCGTCCTCCGCCATCTACGCGGCGCTGGCGGTGCTGGCGTTGACCGCGGTGAACGTCGCCGGCATCCGGGGCACGAGCGGCACCCAGAACGTGCTGACAACGGTGGAAGTCTTCGGGCTGATCGCGGTCACCGTCACCGGCGTGCTGCTGCTTGCGCCGGATCAGACCGCGGCCGCGGCCTCCGCCGCGCCTGCCGAACCCAGGCCGTGGACGGCGGGACTGCCGCTCGCGATCCTGTTCGTGCTGTTCACCTACGGCGGCTGGAACGAAGGCGCCTACATTTCCGCGGAATTGAAGGACCGCCGCTCGATAGTGCGCGCGCTGGTGCTGAGCATCGCGACCGTGACCGTGCTCTACCTGCTCATCAACCACGCCTACGTGCGCGTGCTGGGACTGGAAGGAATGGCGGCGAGCGAGACGGTCGCCTCCGACGTGCTGGGCCGCTATTTCGGCGACCTCGGCGCCAAGGTGTTCAGTTTCATCGTCGCGGTCTCGGCGCTGACCTCGATCAACGCCACCATCGCGGTGGGCGCGCGCTCGAACTATGCGCTCGGCCGCGACTGGCCCATCTTCCGCTGGCTCGGCCACTGGGACCAGCGCGCCGACGCGCCGCGCAACGCGCTCTACGTGCAAGGGGGAGTCGCGCTGGCGCTTGTCATCGTCGGCGCCTTCGGCGGCCAGATCGAGACCATGGTGGACTACACCATGCCGGTATTCTGGTTCTTCTTCATGATGACGGGCGTCGGCCTGTTCGTGCTGCGGTACAAGGACCCGCATACGCCGCGGCCGTTCAAAGTGCCGCTGTATCCCCTGACGCCGCTCGTCTTCGTCGCCACCTGCGCCTATCTGCTCTACTCCAGCCTCGCCTACGTCGGGGGCGGTGCGCAGCTCGGCGCGGGCGTACTCATCGCCGGTGCGCTGTTGCTGCTGTTCAACATGCGCAGGACCAAGACCCAGCCGGCGCAATAGTTTCTTCAACGAGGAGGAGCCTCATGGATCGTCGTCGTTTTCTTGCGGTGATGTCTGCCGGTGCGGTCGGCCTCTGGACTGCAAGACCGGTGTCGGCGGATGAAGGCCCGAACTACTGGTCGCTGGACGTGCCCTTCGTACCGACGCGGGAAGAGGTGGTGGAAGAGATGCTGCGCGTCGCGGGAACCGGTTCGAACGACATCGTCTACGATCTGGGCTGCGGCGACGGACGCATCCCCATCATCGCGGCCGCCAAATTCGGGGCGCGCGGCGTGGGCATCGACATCGATCCGGAACGCATCAGGGAAGCCAACGAGAACGCGCGTGCGGCCAAGGTGACCGACCGCGTGCGCTTCATCCGGCAGGATCTGTTCAAGGCCGACATCAGCGAGGCCACGGTGGTGACGCTCTATCTGCTGCCCGAAGTGAACCGGCGTCTGAAACCGAAGCTGCTCAAGGAACTCAAACCCGGCACGCGCATCGTCTCGCACGACTTCAGCATGGGCGCGGACTGGCCGCCGGAGCGCACCGTGAAGCTGGGCGGCGACACCATCTATTTCTGGCGTATTCCCTGAACGGAGTGATCGATGAAGTTGGGTCTGATCGGACTGGGACGCATGGGCGCCAACATGGCGCGGCGTCTGGCGCGCGGCGGCGTCGAGGTGGTGGGTTACGACCTCAGTCCCGAAGCGCGCGCAGCGCTGAACACCGAGCCGAAGGTGCAGACGGTCGACGCCCTCGAGGCGTTGGTCGCCGGACTGCCCGCACCACGGGTGCTGTGGCTCATGCTGCCCGCCGGCCCGGTCACGCAGCAAGCCATCGACCGTCTGGCGGAGCTCGCCAGCCCCGGTGACCTGATCGTCGACGGCGGCAACGCCTACTATAAGGACTCGATGCGGCGTGCCGAAGCGCTCAAACAGCGCGGCATCGCTTTCGTCGACGCCGGCGTATCCGGCGGCGTATGGGGGCTGGAGAACGGCTACACGCTCACGCTGGGCGGCGATGCCCAGGCTGTCGCCGAACTGGAGCCCTTCGTGCGCATTCTCGCACCCGCACCCGACCGCGGCTGGCTGCATTGCGGCCCCTCGGGCAGCGGACACTTCGTCAAGATGGTGCACAACGGTATCGAGTACGGCGCGATGCAGGCTTACGCCGAAGGCTTCGCGCTGCTCGCCGCCAAATCGGAATTCCAGCTCGACGTCGCCGCCATCGCCGAGACCTGGCGGCATGGCAGTGTGATCCGTTCCTGGCTGCTCGATCTCACCGCGCAGGCACTGGCGCAGAAGCCCGATCTGGACAGCATCGCACCCGTGGTGGGCGATTCGGGCGAAGGGCGCTGGACGGCGCTGGAAGGCGTGGAGCTCGGCATCCCCACGCCGGTGATGAGCCTGGCGCTGATGATGCGCTTCGCCACCCAGGGCAAGAACGATTATCCGGCCAAGCTGCTCGCCCTCATGCGCAACGCCTTCGGCGGGCACGCGATCGCCAAACGCTGAAGAACCCGGCGCAGCCGATGATCGTGGTCCTCATGGGCGTCTCGGGCGCGGGCAAGACCACGATCGGGAAGCTGCTCGCCGGACGCCTGGGCGCACATTTCCTCGACGCCGACGATTTTCATCCCCAGGCGAACGTCGCCAAGATGCGCGCCGGACAGCCCCTGGACGACGCGGACCGCGCGCCCTGGCTGGACCGGCTCAACGAAGCGCTGCGCCGATACCGCGACCGCGCGGAAAGCGTAGTGCTCGCCTGCTCCGCCTTGAAACGCAGCTACCGCCGGCGGCTGCTGGCAGGATTGCCGGAGGCGCAATTGGTGTATCTGCGCGGCGGCAAGGCCCTGCTCGCCGCGCGGCTGGCACAGCGCGAAGGACATTTCATGCCGCCCGCGCTGCTCGATTCGCAGTTCGCCGCGCTGGAAGAACCGTGCCGGGCGATCACGGTCGACGTGGACGGCACGCCCGAAGGCGCGACCGAGCGCATCTGCGCGGCGCTCAAACGAAAAGGCACGCCCTGAAGGCGTGCCTTCGCGACCGCGACGGGTTCGCTCAGATGTCGGCCCAGCCCGGATCCTCGCGGTCGAGGATGCGCTTGCAGGCGGCGAGGAAGGCCTCGGCCTGGGTGCGGTCCTCGACCATCAGTTTCACCGTCTCGCTTGCCACCTTGTGCGAGATGCGCTTGAGCGGCTTGCCCGTGCTCTGGGCGATGACCTGCAGCATGCAGGCACGCTCCAGGTAGTAGAGGTCCTCGAAAGCCGCCGCCACGGTGTCGGCGCAGACGATCACGCCGTGGTTGGCGAGGAACACGATCTCGGCGTCGCCCATTTTCTCCAGGAAGCGGTCGCCCAGTTCCTCGCTCGTGACCAGACCGGTGTATTCGTCGTCGTAGGCGATGCGGCCGTAGAAACGCAAGGCGTTCTGGCTCGCCGGTTCCAGCCGTCCGTTCTCCAGGATGCACAGCGCGGTGGCATAGGGCATGTGCGTGTGCATGATGCACTTGTGCGCACGCTGCGAGTTGTGGATGCGGCTGTGGATCCAGAACGCGCCGGGTTCGACGGTGTAGTCGCCCTCGACCACGTTGCCTTTCACGTCGACGATGAGGATGTGCCGGGGCGTGATCTCCGACCAGTGGAAGCCCTGCGGATTGATGAGGAAATGGCCCGGCATGCCGGGAGCAGCCAGGCTGAAATGGTTGCAGACACCTTCGGAAAGATTGAGCCGCGCAGCCCAGCGCAGCGCCACGGCAAGATCGATACGGGCTTGTTTGAGTGCGTCCATGGGTCGCGATTTTATCAGCGGCAGGCGCCGGCTGGAGTGAACGCAGGCCAGGCTAGCGTTCCAGGCCGATGCGCAGGTAATTGGCGGTAGTGCCGTTGTAATACAGCAGATCGCTCAGGAACGCGTCGAAGGGCAGGCGGTAGCGCCTCTTCAGTGCCCGCGCACGACGCTTGAGCGTATCGATGCCGAGCCGCACCGGGCCGTCCTTGAAGGCGAAGACGATGTTGTTCACCCCGCCTTCGCAAGGCAGGAGCAGCACCTTGTCGTCGAAAGCCCGTTCGATGCGTTCCAGATAGGTCTCGAAACGCGGCTCGTCGCGGATGAAGTTCACCGCCAGCACGCCGCCCGCGCGCAGGCAGGCGCGGCAGGCTTTGTAATAGGCCAGGGTGGCGAGCTCCGGCACCGAGCACCCGTCCTCGAACGCGTCGAGCATGAGGATGTCGCAGGCGTTGCGATGCGCCGGCACGTACTCGCCGCCGTCGCCGATATGCACCTTGAGCCGTTCGTCGTCATAGGGCAGGCCGAAGAAGCTGCGCGCGGCGGCGACCACCTGCTCGTTGATCTCCACCGCGGTGACGCGCGTATCCGGCATGTGCGTGTGCACGAAGCGCGCGATCGAACCGCCGCCCAGGCCGATCATGAGCACGTCGCGCGGCTCGGGCAGGAACAGCAGGGCGGCCATCATGGCGCGGGTATAGGCGAGCTCGAGCTGATCGGGCGCCGACAGGCGCATTGCGCTCTGGATGGCCTCGCCGCCCAGATGCAGGGTGCGCACACCGCGATGTTCGCTGACTTCGACACTCGTGCGCGGGCCGAGCGCGCGTTTGAGACGGCGCACGCTCATGGGCGGTCAATGGAAGGAAGCGGGAACGACACGGGACACCTGCAAATGGCGGGCGATGATACCAGTCCGGCAAGGGAACGGCCGGGCAGGATTGCGGTCGCATGGTCATGCGCCCCTTCCTGTTCGCGTTTCTCGCGCACGCGCTGGCGTTCTGCCTCGCCGCGGCGCCCGCTTCGGCCGCCGACCGGCGCCCGATCGAGCGCAACCTCCTGCGGCAACAGCAGCAGTCCGACAGTTTCACGCTGCGCAGCCGCCAGGCGGCCGAGGAACTGCGCGCTCCCGCGCCCGACGCGGCCGGGTTGCGCGACCTGCACACGCGCCAGCGGCAGCAGCAGGACATGCTTCACTCGCAGCAACTGCAACGGCTGCAGCAGCCGCGCGCGCTGCCTGACGATCCGGGTTCGCGTGCACTGCGGCGCGCCGAACGTCAGCGCATGGAGAACGAAAGCGCGCTGCAACTGCAGCAGTTCGAGCTAGAGCGGCGCACGCGCCGGTCGCCGCTCGAGCGCCCGGCGCTGAATGCGGATTAGGCTTCCGGCGCGGCTTCGTGCGCGTCGAAATCGAGCTCGATACGCGCGCCGTCGGGATCGCGGCAGAACAGCTGCCAGCCGCCGTCGGGCATACGGTTCAGGCTGTAGCGGATGCTCCGCTCCCGCAAGGCCGATACCAGTTCGCGCAGTCCTTCGGCGCGGAAGGCCACATGATCGATCACGCCCGCCTGCGCCGGCGCCTCGCGGCCGCCGATCACGTGCAGCACCGCCTGTTCGCCCGCGTACAGCCACAGACCTGGAAAGCTGAAAGGCGGCCGCGGCCCGACGCGCAGACCCAGCAGATCGCAATAGAACGCGCGCGTCGCCTCCAGATCCGCGGCGAGTACGGTGAAATGATCCATGCCGCGTACGCCCATACGTCCCTCCGTCACATGCGAATCTGCGGTTTCTTCGCCAGCCCCAGGGCGGGCCGCAGCGCCTGAGCCACGCGGTAAAGTGCATGCTGCGCGGCCGCGATGACGCCGCCCATGAGGACGAAGCCGTGGATCATGCCCTCGAAGCATTCGTACACCACTTCCACGCCCGAGTGATGCAGCCGGTCGGCGTAGGCGCGGCCTTCGTCGCGCAGGGGATCGTGGCCGGCGGTGAGCACGTACGCAGGCGGCAGTCCGCTCAGATCGGGCGCGAGCAAAGGCGAGGCGCGCCAGTCGAACGCATCCTCCGGGCGCGCGAGATACTGGTCGCGGAACCACAGGATGTTCTCGCGCGTGAGGCCGTAACCTTCGGCGAACTGCTCGTGCGAGGCGCTGGCCTTGGACATGTCGGTCGAAGGATAGATCAGCACCTGCATGGCAAGCGGCGGGCCGCCCGCATCGCGCAGGCTGATCGCCGTCACGGCGGCGAGCGTGCCGCCCGCCGAATCGCCGGCGACCGCGAGCCGTGAGGGATCGATGCGTAGCGTACCGGCCATGCGCGCGACCCAGCGCGTCGCCTCGACCGCATCCTCCACCGCCGCGGGAAACTTGTGTTCGGGCGCGAGCCGGTAGGCCACCGCCACCACCGCGCAGCCGGCGAGATTCGCCAGCGCCCTGCAGACCGCGTCGTGCGTGTCGAGATCGCCGAGCACCCAGCCGCCGCCGTGGAAATACACCACGCCCGGCAACACCGCATCCTCCGCCGCCGCAGCCGGCCGGTAGAGACGCAGCGCAATCGCGCCCGCAGGCGTCTCGGCACGCAGATCGCGCACCTGCGCTGGTTCCGTCTGCGGCGGGCCGAACGTCGTCCGCATCGTGCGGTACATCTCGCGCACGGTCTCGACACCGAGCTGGGCGTGAGGCGGCGCGCCGGCACTCGCCATGCGCTCCAATACGGCGGCCGCCTGCGGATCGAGACGCGGATTCATAGCGCAGGCACCGTACGCCGACGCAACACCATCAGCCACGACACGGCGATACCGACGGCGAGCACGAAAGGAATGGCAAGGTAGTTGAGCATCTGCCAGCCGTTCTGCTCCAGCAGCAGACCGGAAGAGAAAGAAGACAGTGCCATGGTGACGAAGATCAGCATGTCGTTCGCGCCCTGGGCCTTGGCCTGTTCGGCCGGGCGATAGGTTTCGGTGAGCAAGGTCGTACCGCCGATGTAGAGGAAATTCCAGCCGATGCCGAGCAGCAGCAGCGCGAACCAGAAGTTCGCTACCGCGACGCCGGACAACGCAATCGCCACACAACCGAGCATTGCACCCACGCCTGCGAGCAGCATGTTGAGCACGCCGAAGCGCCTGATGAGCGTGCCGGTAAAGAAAGAAGGCGCGAACATGCCGATCACGTGCCAGGAAATGACGTTCGCGGCCGCGCCGTAGGGATGGCCGCAGAGGTCCATGGCAAGCGGCGTCGCCGTCATCAGCAGATTCATGATGCCGTAGCCGAAGGCGCCCGCCATCACGGCGACGATGAAAGCGGGCTGCGCCATGAGCTGCGGGAGCGGCCGTCCCGGCTCCTTGCGCACGCTCTCGGAAGGCACCGGTATGTCGAGCAGGCGCAACACCGCGAGCACGACGAACAACAAAACCACCAGCGCGAGGTAGGCGCCCAGATAGGCGACGGGCAACAGGTCCTTGGTCCACTGGCTGGTGGTCGGGCCGAGAATGCCGCCCACCAGACCGCCGGCCAGCACCAGCGAAATGGCGCGGCTCTTGAATTCGGCGGGCGCCGCGTCCGCCGCCGCGAAACGGTAGTACTGACCGAAGGCGTTATAGACGCCGAATACCGTGGTGCCGAGACAGAACAGCCAGAACTCGGCCAGATAGATCGCCAGGCATGCGATGGAAGCGCCGAGGATGCCGGTACAGGTGCCGACGGTGAAACCCGCGCGCCTGCCTACGCGGCGCATGAGCATGGAGGCGAGATAGGTCGTGAGCGCTGCGCCCACCACCCAGCCGGTCACCGGCAGGGTCGCCAGCGCCTTGTTGTCCGCGAGCGCATAACCGACGAGCCCGTTGAGCGCGATGGCGGTCGAGTTGTTGGTGAACAACAACGCCTGCAGCGCGGCGAGCACCGCCACGTTCCTTTTCGCGACTTCCACTTCGGACCCTTGTGGCGCATCCGGACGGACGCAAGACGCGATTATATCGGCCGCGCCGGCCCGGAGACCCGCGACAAGCCCGCGGCCGCGCAATACAGCACCGCGGCATTGAGCAGGTGCCAGAGGAAATGCGTGCCGACGGGGATCGGTTCGCACACGGTCTGATCGAGCGTGCGCAGCACCAACGCGATGCCGAACAGCGCGACGGCCGCGACGAGCGGCGCGGCGGCGGCCGAACGCAGGTGGCGCGCATAGACCGTCATGGCGATCAAGGCGCAAAGCGCGGGGAGATAACGGTAGGAGCCGTTGAGCGCGCCGGGCGGAAACGCGCCCGTCAGCGCCTGTTCGAACAGGGCGTAGAGCACCAGACCGCCGATCATCCAGATGCGGTTCACGCCACCGATGCGCCGCAGATAGAGTGCGAGATAGAGGTAGATGTAGATCTGGATGAACAGCACGTCGAGCAGCGAGGCCCACACCATGGCGACGGTATGGAAGACGAAGCTGCCCAGGCCGATCAGCGCGATGAGCACGGCGAGCGACCCGATCGCCCACGCCCCGTCGCCGGCGGCGCGCGCCCGCCTGGCGAGCGCCGCCGCGGCGATCAGGAAAGCCGCATTGCTGAGCGCATTGAAGGGCTCGGACCAGAACGACGCGTCAACGCGCTCGCAGTAGAGATCGAGCGCCTGGCCATAGTCCATGCGCGTGCTCCCGCGAGCTCAGGCGCTCAGCTCGCGCGCGGTGATGCGATAGAAGCTCGGATCGAGGCTGTCGAGCCGGCCCTCCGCCGTTTCCGCCTGCGGATACATGAGGAAGGGAATGGGCGCGCCGTTCGAATCCGGCAGCACGACGTCGTGCGCGCAGTTGTAGGCGATCCAGTTCATTTCCCAGGCGCCGAAGAGCTTCGGGCGCACGGCCTGTACCAGCGGATGGTCGAGGGGGATGGGACCCGACTCCTCCTCCAGCGCCACCTTGCGCACGTCGGCCGGATCGACCGGCACCCAGCCGTAGCCGTCCAGCCACACCTCGGCGCGGCAGTGCTGCGCCTTGGTGATGTCGCTCGTGCCGGCGCCCAGGCTGCGATAGCCGAACTGCGACTTCGCCACCCGGATGCCGTACACGTCGCGCGCCGGCAGGCCGACGGCGCGCGCCAGACCCACGTACAGGGCGTTGAGGTCGGCGCATTTGCCGCCGAGGTTGCCGCTTTCCAGCATGCCCTTGATGTCGCCGATGCCGCAGCCGCGCACCTTGGGATCCCTGAATGTGTTGACAACCACCCAGTCGTAGATGGCCCGCGCACGCTCGAGATCGGTGCGCGTGCCGCGGGTGATCTCGAGTGCCGTTTCCCTCACGATGCCGTCGGTGGGAATGAGTTCGGTCGGCTGCGTGTAGAAGGCGCGGTCGCCCGCCGGCAGCGGCGGCACTTCGCGGCGCGCACCGAGATCGACGGCGCGGTCGCGCGTGGCGACGCGGCTGGTCACCGTGAGCACGGCGTTGCGCGTTCCCGGCTTGAATTCGGCATAGAGCATCCGCGCGCCGTAGACGCCGTCGGTCCGCACCGCGGTCTTCGCGGCATTGCCGGTCCAGACGTTGCCGAGCACCTGCTGCCACGATTCCTCGACAGAGGGCAGCGGCACCCAGGCGCGCGCGCCGCCCGCGGCATCGGGCAAGCGGATCTCGGTGGTGATCTCGAACACGCGCCACGCTTCGGCCGCGCGCGGCGCGTAATCGCGCGCCTGGGCGAAGCCAACCGAAGGCATCAAAGCGGTGGTGGACAAGGCCGCACCGATTTTCAGAAAACCACGGCGATCCATATCTGCTTTCTCAAGGTTCGTTGATCAACGCATCGATGCTGCTGGCGACTGCGGGATCGTTCCAGTCGACCTCACCGACGGCGTAGTAACGGATACGGTGCCCGCGGTCGAGCACGAAGGAGTAAGGCAGCAGGCGCACCTGCCACCGCTTGGAGACGGACATGTCCGGATCGAGCAGGACGGTGTAATCGATCGGCATCATATCCAGAAAACGCTGCACGCGCCCGGCGCCCTCGCCCATGTTGACCGCGATGAGCGCGAAGGGCCGCCCGGCCAGGCGGTCCTTGAGGTGCTGCATCGCGGGCATCTCGTCGCGGCAGGGCTCGCACCACGACGCCCAGAAGTTCAGCACCACGACCCGGCCGCGATAGTCGTCCAGCGTATGCGAGCGTCCTCGCAGATCCTTCAGCGCGAGCGGCGGCGTGGCACCGCCCGGCCACGGCTTGAGCGCGCCCGCGTCCGCGGCGGCACAGGCGAAGCCCGCGCCAAACAGGCCGAGTGCGACAAGCAGCGGAAAGGGACGCATGGCCATCCATTGTATGCGCGCCGCGCAGCCCCGAAACATGTCGCGGCGCCGCAGGATTACCAGTAGTTCTCCACCGTAAGGTGCCCGGGATCGCGCCGGCGATGCTTCTTCATGCCGCGCGTCTTGAGCAGTTCCGTCACCGCAGACACCATGGCGGGATTGCCGCACAGCATGACATGAGTGTTCTCCGGCACCAGCTTCAGACCGGCCGCCTTCTCCAGCCGGCCGTCGGCGATCGCCTCGGGAATGCGGCCGGACAGCGCGCCCGGATGCTTTTCCCGGCTGACGAAGGAAATGACCTGCAGCTGATCCGGATAGGCGTTCTGCAGCCGCTCGATCTGGTCGCGATAGGCGAGCTCGGCACCGTAGCGCACCGCGTGCACGAGCACGATCTTCTCGAAACGCTTCCACGGCGTCTCGGTCTTGAGGATGGAAAGGAAGGGCCCCAGCCCGGTGCCGGTGGAAAGCATCCACAGGTTGTCGCATTCGGGCACTTCGGAAAGCACCAGAAAACCCGAGGGCGCGGGCGCGAGGTAGATGTTGTCCATCGGCTCGAGTTTCGCCAGCCGCGGCGTGAGCGGCCCTTCGGGCACTACGACGTAGTAGAACTCGTACGGCCGCTCCTTCGGCGCGTTCACGAAGGAGTAGGGCCGCGCCACCATCTCGCCGTTGATCGCCAGCGCGAGCTTGGTGAACTGCCCCGCCTCGAAACTCGGCAGTTCGGCTTTCACCTGCAGCGAGTACAGCCGTTCCGTCCACTGCTTCTGTCCGACGACCGTACCTTCGATCCACTTGCTCATGAGATTCCGTTGAGGTTTGCGCGCTCGCGCGCCTATTGCACCAGAAAAGGCTCCAGGTAGAGCGACTCGACTTGCGTGCCGCACAGCACGATGCTGCCGCCCCGGCGGTTGAAGCCGGTGTCGCTGAACTCGAAGCGGTAGGTCCGCTGCAGCCGCAGACGGCCGTTCTTGTCGCGGGCGAAGCGCAGCCGGACGCATTGCACCGTGTCGTCGAGAAGCTGCAGGCCGTCGCGCGCGCAGGCCGCACGGCTCAAGCCCAGCGCCCGCTCGCGCGCGCGCATGCTGTCGTACCAGTACCAGCCCAGGAACGCGAACAGCACGAGCAGCGCGCTTTCCATCGCCGCTAGTACGCCGGGCTCGGGTAGCGTTCGTGGATGCGGTCGATTTCCGCGAGCGTCGCCTCGTCGAGCGGCGGCGCTTCGGCGTAGCGCAGGTTCTCTTCGAGCTGCTCGAGCTTCGATGCGCCGATGATCGCCGCGCCGGTATGCCAGCGCGACAGCACGAAACCGATCGCAAGCTGCGTGAGCGGAACGCCCACCTTCACCGCCAGCTCGTGGTAGGCCTCGATCGCGGGCGCGACCATCGGCTTGCGGAAACGCGTGCCGAAATCGGGAAACAGCGTGTAGCGCGCGCCGGGCGGGAATGCGCCGTTGCGGTACTTGCCCGTCAGCGCGCCGCCTGCGAGCGGACTGTAGGCGAGCAGCGCGAGCTTTTCGCGATGGCAGGCTTCGGCGAGATCCTCGTCGAATTTGCGCGAGACCAGGCTGTACACGTTCTGGATCGTGACCGGCTGCGGCAGACCGTGCAGCCGCGCGACGCGTACGTACTCGCACACGCCCCAGGTCGTCTCGTTCGACAGCCCCCAGTAACGGATCTTGCCCGCGCGCACGAGCGCATCCATCGCCTCCACCTGTTCGATGATCGGCGTGGCGAACGGCTCCTCGCGCGGCACGAACATGGTCTTGCCGAACATCGGCACGGCGCGGTCGGGCCAGTGGATCTGGTAGAGATCGATGTAGTCGGTGCGCAACCGCTTGAGGCTTTCGTTCACCGCCTCGGTGATGTTGGCCTTGGTGAGCTCCGTGCGGCCGCCGCGCAGCCAGTCGCGCCGGCCCGGGCCGGCCACCTTGCTGGCGATGATGTAGCGGTCGCGCGGCTGGCGCGCCAGCCACTCGCCCAGGATGGTTTCGGTGCGGCCCTGGGTCTCGGCGCGCGGCGGCACGGGATACATCTCCGCCGTGTCGATGAAGTTGATGCCGTGCGCGACGGCAAGATCCAGTTGACGGTGCGCATCCGCCTTGTCGGTCTGTTCGCCCCAGGTCATGGTGCCGAGGCAGACGCGCGACACGTTCAGATCGGTACCAGGAAGCAGGTTGTATTGCATCGTTTCCAAATGCCTCTGATGCGCGGCGCCACGCGGCCGCGCCAGGGCCGATTGTGCCACGCGTTGCGCCGGCGTCGTCGCCTTGCGGCGCGCGGCGGCAACGCCGACAATGCGCCCCGGCACTTCCAAGAGGGGAAGACTTGAGCGGCTTCACGAAATTCTGTCTGGCTTTCGGAGCGCTCGCCGGCATGACCGGCGTGATGCTCGGCGCCTTCGGCGCCCATGCGCTGCGCGCGCGGCTCGCGCCCGAGATGCTGGCGGTCTACCAGACCGCGGTCGGGTACCAGCTCTGGCACGCCCTGGCGCTGATCGGCGTGGGCCTGCTGTCCTTCCACCTGCCGGCTTCTGCGCCCTTGCGCTGGGCAGGCGCGCTGCTTGCGCTCGGCATCCTGCTCTTTTCCGGCAGCCTTTACCTGCTGACGCTCGGCGGCGTGCGCGCGGGCCTGGTGACGCCTGCAGGCGGCGTGTGCTGGATCGTCGCCTGGGCGCTGCTCGCCTGGGCAGTGCTGCGCGCCTGAGCGGGAACCTGCGCCCCGTTATGGCGGCGAGCAGGCGCATCGCGCATAATGCGGCGCCTCGAACAAAGGGCTGCAGCCCTGCTTCTTCATCCCGCACGCGCGGCGCCCGGTGCCGCGCGCGCCCTCAGCCAGTGATAGAACCGCATGAATCCTCGCCAACTGCTCATCGATAGCTTCCATGCGGCCGTCGCCGCCGCCGACCCGTTGAAGATCCTGCCCGCGCACCTGCCCTCGCCGCCCAAGGGGCGCACGCTGGTGATCGGTGCCGGCAAGGCCGCCGCCTCGATGGCGCTGGCGGTCGAACAGCACTGGCCCGCCGACGCGCCGCTCGAGGGCCTGGTGATCACGCGCTACCGCCACGGCCTGCCCACCAAGCGCATCCGGGTCGTCGAAGCGGGCCATCCGGTGCCGGACGAAAGCGGCGAAAAGGCGGCGCGCGAAATCCTGCGCATGGTGCAGAGCCTGGGACCGGACGATCTGCTGCTTGCGCTCGTCTCCGGCGGCGGCTCGAGCCTGCTGTCGCTGCCCGCCGAAGACATCTCCATGGACGAGCTGAAAGCCACCACCAAGGAGCTGCTGCGCTGCGGCGCGCCCATCCAGGCGATGAACACCGTGCGCAAGCATCTGTCTTCGATCCAGGGCGGCCGGCTCGCCGCCGCCACCCAGGCCAGGGTGCTGGCGCTGATCGTCTCCGACGTCACCGGCGACGACCCCACCCACATCGCTTCGGGCCCCTGTGCCCCGGACCCCACCACCTATCAGGACGCGCTCGACATCTTCGCCCGCTACAACGTCAACGCGCCGGCCAGAGTGGTGCAGCGCCTCGAACGCGGCGCGCGCGGCGAAATCCCCGAGACGCCCAAGCCCGGCGACCCGATTTTCGAGCGTGTGGAGAACCGCGTCATCGCGACGGCGCAGCAGTCGCTGCAGGCGGGAGCCGACTTCTTCCGCGCCCAGGGCATCACGCCTGTCATCCTCGGCGACAGCGTGACGGGCGAAGCGAGCGAAGTGGCCAAGGTCTACGGGGCGCTGGCGCGCCAGATCCATCAGCACGGGCATCCGTTCCAGCGGCCGGTGGCGCTGATCTCCGGCGGTGAATGCACCGTCACCGTACGGGGCAACGGCCGCGGCGGCCGTTGCAGCGAGTTCCTGCTCTCGCTCGCCATCGATCTGGAGGGCCTGGAAGACGTGTACGCGCTCGCGGCCGATACCGACGGCATCGACGGCTCCGAGGACAATGCCGGCGCGGTGCTGGCCCCCGATTCGCTGCGCCGGGCGGAAGAGAAGGGCCTGAAAGCCAAGCAACTCGCCGCGGCGAACGACGCCTACACCTTTTTCGAGGCGCTGGGCGATCTGATCGTCACCGGCCCGACGCGCACCAACGTCAACGACTATCGCGTCATCCTCATCCGCTGAGGTGTCGCCCGAGTCGCATAAGGGTATTACCTACATATACTTATGCGACCGGGCGATAGCGCCAGACTCAGAGCTCATAAGCTTTATTGTTAAATTGATTTATGGCTTGTATATCTGTTGAAAATAAACGAATTTTTGTATGAGAAAAAGATAAGGAATAGAGATAGGGCGCTCTTATGATGCAATGCAATAAATCATTTTGCCTTGCATCTTGTGGCTGGGCACAATGCAGTCGTCACAGCAATGTTGCTGCATTAAGGAGATGAAAATGACTGTACTGGCCGAACTGATTGTCGCGATCCTGCAAGTCGCGAGCGTCCTGACCCTGCTTTATGGCCTGAGCCTGACCATCGACAACGGCTTCGAGAAAGCCCTGAACTTCGCTTCGAAGCTGCGTCACGGCGTCGCCCGTGCGACCATCGATGGTCTCGCCCGCGCGGCCTGAGCGCCCGGGCTGCGAGGGTTCAGCAGCCCCGAGCGGAACCGAGCCGCGGCGCTTCAGGCACGCCGCCGACGCCCGCCGCTGCCACAGGGCGGTTCACCAACCAAGGCCGGAGCGCTCCTCCGGCCTTGTTGCTTTCCAGACTCCCTTCCTCCGCATGGCATCCCTTTGCGCCTGCTAAAGGCCGCAACGCTTTTCGCCTGCCGCACCCGTCGTCGGACAAAGGCCGGCCATAGCGACCGCCCGGCGCCGCGCAACAAGTCCCGACTTATATCCCGCCTGCTGCGCTTGGTTTCCTCGGGTTCGGAACGGTACGGCGGCTCCGGCCACGCCACAACGCATTAGCGCCCATCACCTCGCTCTCGGGCCCGGTGTGGGCCGGCTTATGCCGATGCGCCCTTGCCCGCGCTTTAGTCGGGATCCTTCCGCTCCAGAACACGAGCCGGGAATTCCATCGCTTGGTGCCCAACCCCTTGCCTTGGCACGGGCAAAAAAGAAAAAGGCCGGTTTCCCGGCCTTTTCCTGTGCGAGGCGAGCGTCCCGCCGAAACGCCCTTAGGCGTTTGCCTGCTCCTCGGCCTGTTCCTGCGGCTCCGGACGGTCCAGCAGTTCCACCAATGCCATGGGGGCGTTGTCGCCCGGGCGGAAGCCGAACTTGAGGATGCGCAGATAGCCGCCGTTGCGCGAGGCATAGCGCGGGCCCAGCTCGTTGAACAGCTTGGTGACCATTTCGCGGTCGCGCAGGCGGCTGAACGCCAGGCGGCGGTTCGCCAGCGAGGGCTTCTTGCCGAGGGTGATGATCGGCTCGACCACCTTGCGCAGTTCCTTGGCCTTGGGCAGCGTGGTCCTGATGACCTCGTGCCGCAGCAGCGAGTTGGCCATGTTCCGCAGCATCGCCTGACGATGGGCGCTGGTGCGGTTCAGTTTTCTCAGTCCGTGACGGTGACGCATTTTTCTGTTCCTTGATCGCGCAGACGCGGCGCAACCCTTAGCCGCGTGTCGTTTCCAGTCCTGCCGGCGGCCAGTTCTCGAGCTTCATGCCCAGGGTGAGACCGCGGGCGGCGAGCACTTCCTTGATCTCGTTGAGCGACTTGCGGCCGAGATTCGGCGTCTTCAGCAGCTCGGTCTCGGTGCGCTGGATGAGGTCGCCGATGTAGTAGATGTTCTCCGCCTTGAGGCAGTTCGCCGAGCGCACGGTAAGCTCCAGATCGTCGACCGGACGCAGCAGGATCGGGTCGATCTGCGGCGCCTTGCGTTCGGTATCCACCGCGACCGGCGTGCCTTCCAGCGCGGCGAACACGGAGAGCTGGTCGACCAGCACGCGCGCGGCGTAGCGGATCGCTTCTTCGGGCTCGATCGCGCCGTTGGTTTCGATGTCCATGATGAGCTTGTCGAGATCGGTGCGCTGTTCCACGCGCGCGGACTCGACCTGGTAGCTCACCCGCTTGACCGGGCTGAAGGACGCATCCAGGAGGATGCGGCCGATGCCTTTGCTTTCTTCCGGCACCACCCGCATGTTGGCGGGCTGGTAGCCCCGGCCGCGCTCGACCTTGATGGTCATGTCCAGCTTGCCGCCGGGCGCCAGATGTGCAATGACGTGCTCGGGATTGATGATCTCGACATCGTGGGTGACTTCGATGTCGCCGGCGGTCACGGGACCTTCGCCTTCCTTGCTCAGGCGCACCGTGGCCTCGGAGCCGCTATGCAGTTTCAGCACCACGCCCTTGAGGTTGAGCAGGATGTCGACGACGTCTTCCTGTACGCCCTCGATGGTCGAGTATTCATGCAGCACACCGGCGATCTGCACTTCGGTAGGCGCGAAGCCGGGCATCGAAGACAACAGCACGCGACGCAGCGCATTGCCGAGCGTGTGGCCGTAGCCCCGCTCGAAAGGCTCCATCACCACTTTCGCGTGATACGGCCCGACGGCCTGCACGTCGATGATTCGCGGTTTGAGGAAGCTGGTGCTTTGCATGCGGTTTCCTTGTCCTCGTCCTAGGATTCGATGATCGATTCCCCGTTACTTCGAGTAGAGCTCGATCACCAGATGTTCGTTGATGGTCGCGGGCAGTTCGGACCGCTGCGGCAGCGCCTTGAACGTGCCCTTCAGCGCCTTCGTATCCACCTCGATCCACTCGGGGAAACCGCGCGATTCGGCCGCTTCGACGGCCGCCTTGATGCGCAGTTGCGACTTGGCCTTGTCGGCCACCTCGATCACGTCGCCGGGCTTGACCAGATAGGACGGGATGTTGACGCGCCTCCCGTTCACCAGCACGCCGTTGTGGCGGACGATCTGGCGCGCTTCGGCGCGCGAACCGCCGAAGCCCATGCGATAGGCAACGTTATCCAGCCGCGACTCGAGCAGCTGCAACAGCGTCTCGCCGGTCACGCCCTTGCGGCGGGAGGCCTCGGCGTAGGTCCTGCGGAACTGCGACTCCAGCACGCCATAGATCCGGCGGATCTTCTGCTTGGCGCGCAGCTGGTTGGCATAGTCCGAGGCGCGACCCTGCTTCTGGCCGTGCTGGCCAGGCGCGTAATTGCGGCGCTCGATGGCGCACTTGTCAGTGAAGCACTTCTCCGCCTTCAGATACAGCTTCTCGCCCTCGCGGCGGCACAGGCGGCATTTGGGTTCTAGGCTGCGGGCCACTTTCGGCTGCTCCTGTTAGATACGACGACGCTTGGGTGGGCGGCACCCGTTGTGCGGGATCGGTGTCACGTCGCTGATGCTCGTGATCTTCAGACCGAGCGCGTGCAACGCGCGGACCGCGGATTCGCGCCCCGGGCCGGGCCCTTTGATGCGCACTTCGAGGTTCTTCACGCCGCATTCCTGCGCCATACGGCCGGCGTGTTCGGCGGCCACCTGGGCGGCAAAGGGCGTCGATTTGCGCGAGCCCTTGAAGCCCGCGGCGCCCGACGTGGCCCAGGCCAGCGCGTTGCCCTGACGATCGGTGATGGTGATGATCGTGTTGTTGAAGGAGGCGTGAATGTGCGCGATGCCCTCGGCGACATTCTTTTTCGCCTTCTTGCGCACCCGCGATGCGGTTGGTGCCGGTTTAGCCATTTACTCGAATCCTCAATGAGTGCTCTGTCGCGCTCAGAATGAATGCTTACTTCTTGCCGGGTTGCGCCTTGCCGGCGATCGCCGCCTTGCGCGGCCCCTTGCGGGTGCGCGCGTTGGTACGGGTCCGCTGACCGCGCACCGGCAGGCCGCGGCGGTGACGCACGCCCCGGTAGCAGCCGAGGTCCATCAGCCGCTTGATGTTCATCGCCACTTCGCGGCGCAGGTCACCCTCGACGGTGAATTTCGCCACCTGCTCGCGCAGCCGATCCATTTCGGCGTCGCTCAAGTCCTTGATTTTTCTGGAGCCTTCCACATTGGCAGCGGCGCAGATCGCCTTGGCGCGCGAGCGGCCGATGCCGTAGATCGCCGTCAGCGCGATCTCGGCGTGTTGATGGTTAGGAATATTGACGCCTGCGATGCGGGCCATGTTCTACCCCGAAAACGCGAAACTCGCGATTATAACCAGAAACCTCATTGCGCAACCAGTCTCAGCCCTGGCGCTGCTTATGACGCGGGTCCTTGCAGATCACCCGCACGACCCGGTTGCGGCGGATCACCTTGCAGTTGCGGCAGATTCTCTTGACCGATGCCTGCACTTTCATTTCTTCTCTCCTACTTGGGGTCGCCCTGCCGCTACTTGGCGCGGAAGACGATCCGGGCTCTGCTCAAATCGTACGGCGTGAGTTCCACGGTCACCTTGTCGCCGGGCAGGATGCGGATGTAGTGCATGCGCATCTTGCCGGAGATGTGGCCCAGCACGACGTGTCCGTTCTCGAGCTTCACGCGGAAGGTTGCGTTGGGAAGCGTTTCGATCACTTCCCCCTGCATCTGGATGACGTCTTCTTTGGCCATTAGCGCGTCGGGAACCCTGTTCCTTTGAAATTCGCCTTCTTCAACAAGCTCTCGTACTGGTGCGTCATGATGTAGGCCTGCACCTGCGCCATGAAATCCATGGTCACCACTACGATGATCAGCAGCGACGTGCCGCCGAAATAGAACGGCACGTTCCACTTGAGGATCAGAAACTCCGGCAGCAGGCAGATCAGGGTGACGTAGATCGCCCCGACCATGGTCAGCCGCAGGAGGATCCGCTCCAGATACTTGGCGGTCTGCTCACCCGGCCGGATGCCCGGCACGAAAGCCCCGCTCTTCTTCAGGTTGTCTGCCGTTTCCCGCGGGTTGTATTGCAACGCCGTGTAGAAAAAGCAGAAGAACACGATCGCCGCGGCATAGAGCAGCACGTAGATCGGCTGTCCGGGCGAGAGCGTGGCCGCGATGTCGCGCAGCCAGGTCGTGCCTTCGCCCTGGCCGACCATGCCGACGATGGTCGCCGGGAACAGGATGATCGACGACGCGAAGATCGGCGGGATCACCCCGGCCATGTTCAGCTTGAACGGCAGATGCGAGCTCTGGCCGCCGTAGATCTTGTTGCCGATCTGGCGCTTGGCGTAGTTCACCAGGATCTTGCGCTGGCCGCGCTCGACGAAGCACACGAACCAGGTCACCACCACCACCGCGGCGAAGATGAACAGCGCCGTCAGGGCGTGCATCGCGCCGGTGTTGACCAGCTCCAGCGTACCGCCGATCGCCTGCGGCAGGCCCGCCCCGATGCCGGCGAAGATGATGAGCGAAATGCCGTTGCCGAGCCCGCGCTCGGTGATCTGCTCGCCCAGCCACATCAGGAACATCGTCCCGGTCACCAGCGTCACCACCGTGACGAAGCGGAACATCCAGCCCGGCTCCAGCACAAGCCCCGGCTGCGACTCCAGCGCGACGGCGATGGCCGAGGCCTGGAACGCCGCCAGCACCACGGTGCCGTAGCGCGTGTACTGCATGATCTTGCGCTGTCCGGCCGCGCCTTCCTTCTTCAGCGCCTCCAGGGTGGGCGATACCGCCGTCATGAGCTGCATGATGATCGACATCGAGATGTACGGCATGATCCCGATGGCGAACACCGTGAAGCGCGACAGCGCCCCGCCGGAGAACATGTTGAACAGGCCGAGGATGCCGCCCTGGTTCTGCTGGAACAGATCCGCCAGCACCTTCGGGTCGATGCCCGGCACAGGCACGTGCGCGCCGATGCGGTAGACGATCAGCGCGCCCAACAGAAAGAACAGACGACGTTTGAGGTCGCCGTATTTCCCCGACTTGCCGAGTTGTGGAACCGTGGTGGCCAAGACCCGTTACCTATCAGGCTTCGACGACGCTGCCGCCGGCCTTTTCGATCGCTTCCTTGGCGCCCTTGGTCGCGGCGATGCCGACCAGGGTCACCTTGCGCTTCAGCTCGCCCGACAGGATCACCTTGGCGCCCTTGGCCAGCCGCGGCACGATGCCGGCAGCCTTCAGCGTGACCAGGTCGATCTTGTCGGCTTCCAGCCGCTCGATCTCGGACAGACGCACCTCGGCGACGTCGTCGCGCGTCGGCGAGGTGAAGCCGCGCTTCGGCAGCCGGCGCTGCAGCGGCATCTGGCCGCCTTCGAAACCGACCTTGTGGAAGCCGCCCGAACGCGCCTTCTGACCCTTGTGGCCGCGGCCGGCGGTCTTGCCGAGCCCCGAACCGATCCCGCGGCCGACGCGGCGGCGTTCCTTTTTCGCACCCGGAGCGGGTTTGAGAGAGTTCAGTTGCATCATGTTCAGCCTTCCGCGCGGACGAGGTAGGAAACCTGTTTGATCATGCCGCGCACCGCGGGCGTGTCTTGCAGTTCCACCGTCTGGTTGATCTTGCGCAGGCCCAAGCCGCGCACCGTGTCACGGTGCCTCTGGCTGCACCCGATGACGCTACGCACCAGCGTCACCTTGATTTTCTTGTCCGCCATGCTGCGCTCCTTAACCCAGGATCTCTTCGACGGTCTTGCCGCGCTTGGCCGCCACTTCGGCCGGCGTATTCACCTTCTTGAGGCCGTTCAGCGTGGCGCGCACGACGTTGTAGGGGTTGGTCGAACCGATGCACTTCGCCAGCACGTTGGTGACGCCCATCACCTCGAACACGGCCCGCATGGGACCGCCGGCGATGATGCCGGTACCTTCGGACGCGGGCATCATCAGCACCTTGGAGGCGCCGTGCTTGCCGACCACCGCATGGTGTAGCGTGCCGTTCTTGAGCGGGACGCGGAACATCTTGCGGCGCGCCTCTTCCAGCGCCTTCTGCACCGCGATCGGCACTTCACGCGCCTTGCCTTTGCCCATGCCGATCCCGCCGTCGCCGTCGCCGACCACCGTCAGCGCCGCGAAGCCGAGGATGCGACCGCCCTTCACCACCTTGGTGACACGGTTCACCGAAATCATCTTCTCCCTGAGGCCGTCCGAACGGTCATCGCTCGGCTGCATCTTGGGCTGCATTCTTGCCATGTCGGTCCTCGTTTCCTTAGAACTTCAGGCCGCCTTCGCGGGCAGCTTCGGCGAGCGCCTTCACGCGGCCGTGGTACTTGTAGCCGCTGCGGTCGAAGGCCACTTTCTCGATACCCAGTTGCTTCGCCTTCTCGGCGATCCGCTTGCCGACGACCGTGGCCGCCTGGACGTTGCCACCGTTGGGCACCTGCGCGCGCACTTCCTTCTCCAGCGTGGACGCGCTGGTCAGCACGCGCTTGCCATCCGCGGAAATGAGCTGTGCGTAGATGTGCTGATTGGTCCGGTTGACCGTCAGACGCGTCACACGCAGTTCCTGGATCTTGCGGCGGGTCTTGGCCGCACGCCGCAGACGGGCTTGTTTCTTGTCGATCATTTTCCGGACCCCTTACTTCTTCTTGGTCTCTTTGATGACCACCTGCTCGTCCGCATAACGCACGCCCTTGCCCTTGTAAGGCTCCGGCGGACGATAGGCGCGCACGTCGGCGGCCACCTGACCGACCACTTGTTTGTCGATGCCCTTGATGACGATCTCGGTCTGGCTGGGCGTCTCGACCTTCACGCCCTTGGGCATGGTGTGCACGACCGGGTGCGAAAAGCCGAGCGACAGGTTCAGCTTGTCGCCCTGCGCCTGGGCGCGGTAACCCACGCCGACCAGCGTCAGCCGGCGCTCGAAGCCTTGTGTGACGCCGTGCACCATGTTCGCGAGCAGCGCGCGGGTCGTACCCCACATCGCTTTCGCTTCCTGACTGTCGTTGGCCGCCTCGACCAGCAGTTGTTCGCCTTCCTGGCGCACGCGCACCGCACCGCTCAGCGGCTGCGTCAGCGTGCCCAGCGGGCCTTTGACCGTTACGGCATTCGCCGCCAGCGTGACTTCCACGCCTTTGGGCAGCGTTACCGGGGCTTTACCTACACGTGACATGTCCGTTACCTCTTTAGGCCACGATGCACAGCACTTCGCCGCCGACACCGGCAGCGCGGGCCTTGCGATCGGTCATGACGCCCTTGGAGGTCGAGACGATCGCCACGCCGAGGCCATTCATCACTTTCGGGATCTCCTGCGCGCCTTTATAGATGCGCAGGCCGGGGCGACTGACCCGCTCGATCATCTCGATCACGGGCTCGCCGGCGTAATACTTGAGGCTGATTTCCATCACGGGCTTGCCGTTGTTCGGCTGCACCACGAAGTCCTCGATGTAGCCTTCCTCCTTCAGCACCTGGGCGATCGCCGCTTTGAGCTTCGAAGAGGGCATCGAAACCGTGGTCTTACCGCTCGCCTGCGCGTTGCGGATGCGGGTCAGCATGTCGGCAATCGGGTCTGTCATGCTCATTGTTCGACTCCTTACCAGCTTGCCTTGATCATGCCAGGCACCTCACCCCGCATGGCGATTTCACGCAGTTTGTTGCGGGACAGGCCGAACTTGCGGAACACGCCGCGCGGGCGACCCGTGAGTGCACAGCGGTTGCGCAAACGCACCGGCGAGGCGTTGCGAGGCAGGGCCTGCAGCTTGGCGCGCGCCGCGGCGCGTTCTTCCTCAGTGGCGTTCTGGTCGTTGGCCGCGGCGATGAGCGCAGCCCGCTTGGCGGCGAATTTCGCCACGGTCTTGCGGCGCTTCAGCTCGCGGTTGATGACGGCTTTCTTAGCCATATCCGCAACCCTTTAGTTTCTGAACGGAAATTTGAAGGCGGCGAGAAGCGCGCGCGCCTCCTCGTCGGTCTTCGCAGTGGTGGTGATGCTGATGTTCATCCCCCGCAGCGCGTCGATCTTGTCGTACTCGATCTCCGGGAAGATGATCTGTTCCTTGATGCCGAGGTTGTAGTTGCCACGGCCGTCGAACGCGCGCCCGGACACCCCGCGGAAGTCGCGGATGCGCGGCATCGCGATCGTGATCAGGCGATCGAGGAACTCGTACATGCGCCGGCCGCGCAGGGTCACCATGCAGCCGATCGGATAGCCCTGGCGGATCTTGAAGGTCGCGATCGACTTGCGCGCCTTGGTCACCACCGGCTTCTGCCCGGTCAGCTTCATCAGGTCGGAGACGGCGTTGTCGAGGATCTTCTTGTCCTGAACCGCTTCGCCCACGCCCATGTTGACCGTGATCTTCTCGATGCGCGGCACTTCCATCACCGACTTGTAGCCGAACTGCTTGATCAGCGCCGGCACCACGGTCTCTTTGTAAAACTCTTGCAAGCGAGCCATCTTCTTCGGTCCTTATGCGTCGACCATCTCGCCGTTCGACTTGAACACCCGCACCTTGCGGCCGTCTTCGAGCACCTTGATGCCCACGCGGTCGGCCTTCTTGGTGTGCGGGTTGAACAGGGCAACGTTGGAGATGTGGATCGGCATGTTCTTCTCGATGATGCCGCCCGGCTGCCCCTTGAGCGGGTTGGGGCGCACGTGCTTCTTCACACGGTTGACGCCCTCGACGATCACATGATCTTTGTCGACACGACGAAGCACCGTGCCGCGCTTGCCCTTGTCGCGGCCCGCGATCACGATCACGTCGTCGCCTTTGCGAATCTTTTGCATCGCGCGCTCCTTACAGCACTTCCGGCGCGAGCGACACGATCTTCATGAATTTCTCCGTGCGCAGTTCGCGCGTCACGGGTCCGAAGATGCGCGTGCCGATCGGCTCGAGTTTGTTCGACAGCAGCACGGCGGCGTTCGAGTCGAACTTGATCAGCGAGCCATCCGGCCGCCGCACGCCCTTGGCGGTACGGACGACCACGGCGTTGTAGATTTCGCCCTTCTTCACGCGACCGCGCGGGGCAGCGTCCTTGACGCTGACCTTGATGATGTCGCCGATGCTGGCGTAACGCCGCTTGGATCCGCCGAGCACCTTGATACACATCACTGCACGTGCGCCGGTGTTGTCGGCGACGTCCAATACGGACTGCATTTGGATCATTTCTCTCTCTCCAACTTATCCCGCTGCCCGGTTGGACCGGGCTGCACGGTCAGTCTTGGAGCCCGTTCGGGCCGGATGCCGGGGCAGCGGGGGTAAGGCGCCCCGGCGAAAAGGTGGGAATTGTAGCCTGCGCGGCCAGGCCGCGCAAGCCACGCTCGATCACTCGGCCTTGGCCTTTTCGAGCACCTTGGTCACTTTCCAAGTCTTGGTCTTGGAAATCGGCCGGCACTCCTCGATCACCACGAGATCGCCCTGGCGGATCTCGTTGTTCTCGTCGTGGGCGTGGTACTTCTTCGACCGCGTGATGTACTTGCCGTAGAGCGGGTGCTTGACCCGGCGCTCGACCAGTACCGTCACGGTCTTGTCCATCTTGTCGCTCACCACGCGCCCGGTCAGGTTCTTGGGAGTCTTCACCGGCGCGGTTTGATTCGCTTCGGCCATCACTTAGCCCTCGCCTTTTCCGCCAGGACGGTGCGCACGCGGGCGATGTCGCGGCGGACACGCTTCAACTGGCTGTAATTGGTCAATTGCTGGGTCGCTTTCTGGATGCGCAGGGAGAACTGCTCCTTGAGCAGCGCCAGCAATTCCTGTTTGAGTTGCGCCTCGTCCTTGGCGCGCAATTCGGCTGCTTTCATCGCTTACGCTCCAATCTGACGCTGCACGAACTCGGTCCGGACGGGCAGCTTGGCCGAAGCGAGCGCAAAGGCTTCGCGCGCCAGCGCCTCGTCCACCCCGTCCAGTTCGTAGAGCACCTTGCCGGGCTGGATTTCGGCCACGAAGTATTCCGGGCTGCCCTTGCCGTTACCCATCCGCACTTCGGCCGGCTTGGTCGTGATCGGCTTGTCCGGGAAGATGCGGATCCAGATCCGGCCGCCGCGCTTGATGTGGCGGGTGATGGCCCGACGGGCCGCCTCGATCTGGCGCGCAGTCAGGCGACCGCGGCTCACCGCCTTGAGGCCGAACTCGCCGAACGACACTTTGGTCCCGCGCGTGGCGATGCCCTTGTTGCGGCCTTTCTGCTGTTTGCGGTATTTGGTTCTAGCTGGTTGAAGCATCGTTCGCTCCTGTCGCCTTCTTCACTACGCGCTTGGCGGCGGGTTTCTTCGCCGCTTCGGCGGCGGGCGCGGTCGCTGCCGCAGCCTCTTCGGGTTTCACTTCGGTTTCGTCCTTCCGCGCACGGGTGCGTCCGCGGGAAGCCGGCCCGCCCTCGCGGCCGGGACGGCCGACGCCGCGGCGGGTGCGCTTCTGTTCTTCCTCGGCAGGTGCGGGCGCGGCGGGCTGCTCGCCCTTGCCGAGCGTGTCGCCCTTGTAGACCCACACCTTGACGCCGATCACGCCGTAGGTGGTCTTCGCTTCCGAGAAGCCGTAGTCGATGTCCGCACGCAGGGTGTGCAGCGGCACGCGGCCCTCGCGGTACCACTCGGTGCGCGCGATCTCGATGCCGTTCAGACGGCCCGAGCTCATGATCTTGATGCCCTGGGCACCGAGGCGCATGGCGTTCTGCATCGCGCGCTTCATCGCGCGTCGGAACATGATGCGCTTCTCGAGCTGCTGGGTGATCGAGTCGGCGATCAGCTGCGCGTCGATCTCCGGCTTGCGGATTTCCTCGATGTTGACGTGCACGGCATTGACGCCCAGCAGCCGTCGCAGATCGGCCTTGAGGATTTCGATGTCCTCGCCCTTCTTGCCGATCACCACGCCCGGGCGCGCGCTGTAGATGGTGATGCGCGCGTCCTTGGCCGGACGCTCGATCATCACGCGGCTCACCGCGGCGTGCGCCAGTTTCTTCCTCAGGTAGTCACGGACCTTCAGATCCTCGTTCAACATCGTCGCGAAGTTCCGCCCGGTGGCGAACCAGCGCGAGCTCCAGTTCTTGTTGACCGAGAGACGAAAGCCGGTCGGATGAATTTTCTGTCCCATCGTTGCTCCTTAGGCCTTCGTTACACGGTCGCCGTCGCCGACGGTCACGAAAATGTGGCAGGTCGGCTTGAGGATACGGGCCCCGCGGCCTTTGGCGCGCGCACGGTAGCGTTTGTACGTCATGCCCTGCTCGACCGTGATGCGGGTGACCTTCAGCTGGTCGATGTCGGCGCCGTCGTTGTGCTCGGCGTTGGCGATCGCCGACTCCAGCACCTTCTTGATGATGCCGGCCGCCTTCTTCGGGCTGAAGGTCAGGATGTTGAGCGCCTGCTCGACGGACTTGCCGCGAATCTGGTCAGCCACCAGCCGCCCTTTCTTCGCCGACAGGCGCACGCCGTAAAGTTTCGCTTGCGTTTCCATGTCGTCCTCTTAGCGCTTGGCCTTCTTGTCCGCCGAATGACCCTTGAACGTGCGGGTCAGCGCGAATTCGCCCAGCTTGTGACCGACCATGTTCTCGGTGATGTACACCGGGATGTGCTGCTTGCCGTTGTGCACGGCGATCGTCAGGCCGATGAAGTCGGGCAGGATGGTCGAGCGCCGCGACCAGGTCTTGATCGGACGCTTGTCGTTGGTCGCACGGGCCGCCTCCACCTTCTTCATCAGGTGCAGGTCGACGAACGGACCTTTCTTGATCGAACGAGCCATGTGCTATCCCTTACTTCTTGTGACGGCTGCTGACAATCATGCCGCTGGTACGTTTGTTCCTGCGGGTACGCAGACCCTTGGTGTGCTGACCCCACGGGCTCACCGGATGGCGGCCGCCGGAAGTCCGGCCCTCGCCACCACCGTGCGGGTGGTCGATCGGGTTCATCGCCACGCCGCGCACCGTCGGCCGGATGCCCAGCCAGCGCGAACGGCCTGCCTTACCGATGGTGCGGAGCTGGTGCTCCTCGTTGCCCACTTCGCCGATGGTGGCGCGGCAGTCGATGTGCACCTTGCGCACTTCGCCGGAACGCAGGCGGAGCTGCGCGTAGCTGCCTTCGCGCGCCAGCAGCTGCACGCTGGTGCCGGCCGCGCGCGCGAGCTGCGCGCCCTTGCCCGGCTGCAGCTCGACGCAGTGGATCGTCGTACCGACCGGGATGTTGCGCAGCGGCAGCGCGTTGCCCACCTTGATCGGCGCTTCCGGTCCGCTCACGAGCTGCATGCCCACCGTCAGCCCCTTGGGCGCGATGATGTAGCGGCGCTCGCCGTCGGCGTAGCACAGCAGCGCCAGATGCGCGCTGCGGTTCGGATCGTACTCGAGGCGCTCGACCTTGGCCGGGATGCCGTCCTTGTTGCGACGGAAGTCGACGATGCGGTAGTGCCGCTTGTGCCCGCCGCCGATGTGGCGGGTCGTGATGCGGCCGGCGTTGTTGCGGCCGGCGGTCTTGCTCTTCTTCTCCAGCAGCGGCGCATAGGGCTTGCCCTTGTGCAAGCCGGGCGTCACCACCTTGATCAGCCCGCGGCGACCGGGCGAGGTCGGTTTAGCTTTTACCAGGGCCATGGCTTACTCCGTCGCATGGAAGCTGACGTCGCTGCCTTCGGCCAGGCTGACGTACGCCTTCTTCCAGTTGTCGCGCCGGCCGGTGTAGCGGCCGAAACGCTTCGATTTACCCTTGACGTTCACCACGCGCACACCCGTGACCTCGACCTTCTTGTCCTTGGTGGAGAACATCAGTTCCACCGCGGCCTTGATCTCGGGCTTGGTCGCATCGCGCGCGACGCGGAACACCACTTCGTTGTTCTTGTCGCCGACGAACGTGCTCTTCTCGGTGATCACCGGACCGAGCAGCACTTGCATCAGACGGTCTTGAGAGAATTGGGTACTCATGCCAGCAGTTCCTCCATCCGAGCGACCGCCTGCTTGGTCAGGAGCACGTTCTTGAAGTGCACCAGGGCCACCGGATCGGCTTCGGTCACGTTGAGCACCAGCACATTGGGCAGGTTGCGCGACGACAGATACAGGTTCTCGTCGATGTTGTCGGTGAGCACCAGAACCTCGTCGAGCCCCATCTGCTTGATCTTCTGCGCCAGCAGCTTGGTCTTGGGCGCCTCGACCTTGAACTCCTCGACCACCTTGAGACGGTCTTCGCGCACCAGCTGCGACAGGATCGAAGCGATGCCGGCGCGGTACATCTTCTTGTTCACCTTCTGGGTGAAGTTCTCGTTGGGGCTGGCGGGGAAGATCTTGCCGCCGCCGCGCCACAGCGGGCTGGACGCCTTACCGGCGCGGGCGCGGCCCGTGCCCTTCTGGCGCCAGGGTTTCTTCTTCGACTTGTTGACCTCGCCGCGGCCCTTCTGCGCGCGCGTGCCGGCACGCGCGTTCGCCTGATAGGCGACGACGATCTGGTGAATCAGTGCTTCGTTGTACTCGCGGCCGAACAGCGCGTCGGAAGCCGGCAGGGTCGCGGTGCTCTGGCCTTGATCGTTGATCAGTTTCAGATCCATCACGCGGCTCCTTTCACAGCGGGCCGCACGATCAGGTGCCCGCCCTTGCTACCAGGCACGCTGCCCTTGACGAGCAGCAGGCCGCGCTCCGTATCGACGCGCAGCACCTCCAGGTTCTGTACCGTGACTTTCACCGCACCCAGATGGCCCGGCATCTTCTTGCCGGGGAACACGCGGCCCGGGTCCTGGGCCTGACCGGTCGAACCGGGCGTGTTGTGGGACAGCGAGTTGCCGTGGCTGGCGCGGTTGGAGGAGAAGTTGTGACGCTTGATGACACCGGCAAAACCCTTACCGATGCTGGTGCCGGTGACATCCACCTTCTGGCCCGGCTTGAAGAGATCCACGCCGAGCGTGCTGCCGACCTGGATGTTGGCGAGCTCTTCCTCGCTGACGCGGAATTCCTTCGTCACCACGCCCGCTTCCACGCCGGCCTTGGCGAAATGGCCGGCCATGGGCTTGGTCACGCGCGAGGGGCGGCGCTTGCCGTAGGTCACTTGCACCGCGGTATAACCGTCGGTGTCCGGCTTCTTGATTTGGGCCACGCGATTGCCGGCCACGTCCAGCACCGTCACCGGGACGGAATCCCCGTCGTCGGTGAAAATGCGGGTCATGCCGACCTTGCGGCCGACGAGTCCCAGACTCATTGTTATTTCTCCTGTCGGAGTGCCAACTACAATTGGTTGGCGGGTTTCAAAAAATTCAAAGCCGAGCTTCGCCAGGGTTCGCTACGCTCGGTGCACTTCCATTCACGGCCGACCCGCGCAGGCCGCGCGGGTCTTCGAGCGTTACAGCTTGATTTCGACGTCCACGCCCGCGGGCAGGTCGAGTTTCATCAACGCATCGACCGTCTTGTCGGTCGGGTCGATGATGTCCATCAGCCGCTGATGCGTGCGGATCTCGAACTGGTCCCGCGACGTCTTGTTCACGTGCGGCGAACGCAGCACGTTGAAACGCTCGATACGGGTGGGCAGGGGGACCGGGCCCTTCACCACTGCGCCGGTGCGCTTCGCCGTGTCGACGATTTCCAGCGCGGACTGGTCGATCAGCTTGTAATCAAACGCCTTGAGGCGAATGCGAATCTTCTGACTGGCTAGGGCCATGTGCTTTCCTGCTCAAAATCTGTCAAAGAACGAAGGCGCGGGATTATACGCTTCCCGCGCCCGGTTGTCTTGCCTGCCCCCGGTGCGAGGCACCGGGTCCTGGTCGGGTGCGCCGGTCCCTGGGCCGGCGCCCGTCCTGTCCGGCCGCCGGAACCGGTCCGGCCGCCGGGGCCGGGACCACGCCCGGCCGGGTTCCCTTACTCGATGATCTTGGTGACCACGCCGGCGCCGACGGTACGGCCGCCTTCGCGGATCGCAAAGCGCAGACCCTCTTCCATCGCAATCGGCGCAATCAGCGTCACCGTGATCTGCACGTTGTCACCAGGCATCACCATCTCCGTGCCGGCAGGCAGCTCCACCGCCCCCGTCACGTCCGTCGTACGGAAGTAAAACTGCGGACGATACCCGTTGAAGAACGGCGTGTGACGGCCGCCCTCTTCCTTCGACAGCACGTACACCTCCGCCTGGAACTTCGTGTGCGGCGTGATCGAACCAGGCTTGGCCAGCACCTGACCACGCTCCACTTCCTCGCGCTTGGTGCCGCGCAGCAGCACACCAATGTTGTCGCCCGCCTGACCCTGATCCAGAAGCTTGCGGAACATCTCCACGCCCGTACACACCGTCTTCTGGGTGGGGCGCAGACCCACAATCTCAATCTCGTCGCCAACCTTGATGACCCCGCGCTCCACACGACCGGTCACCACCGTACCGCGACCCGAAATCGAGAACACGTCCTCCACAGGCATCAGGAACGGACCGTCAATAGCACGCTGCGGCTCCGGAATGTACGTGTCCAGCGCCTCGGCAAGCTTCAGAATCGACGGCTCCCCAATCTCCGACTGGTCGCCCTCCAGCGCCTTCAGCGCCGAACCCACAATGATCGGCGTGTCGTCCCCAGGAAAACCATACTTCGACAAAAGCTCCCGAACCTCCATCTCCACCAGCTCGAGCAGCTCCTTGTCGTCCACCATGTCCGCCTTGTTCAGGTACACCACGATGTACGGCACACCCACCTGACGCGCCAGCAAAATGTGCTCGCGCGTCTGCGGCATCGGACCATCAGCAGCCGACACCACCAAAATCGCACCGTCCATCTGCGCCGCACCCGTGATCATGTTCTTCACGTAGTCGGCGTGGCCAGGGCAGTCCACGTGCGCGTAATGACGCTTCTCCGTCTCGTATTCCACGTGCGAAGTATTGATCGTGATCCCCCGCGCCTTCTCCTCCGGCGCGTTGTCGATCTGATCGTATGCCTTCGCCTCACCACCGTACTTCTTCGCCAAAATCGTGGTGATCGCCGCCGTCAGCGTCGTCTTGCCGTGGTCAACGTGTCCAATCGTGCCCACGTTCACGTGCGGCTTCGTACGCTCAAACTTGCCCTTTGCCATGGTTCGCTACCTTTTTAAGCTCGTGATACCCCAGGGTTGCTCTTGCTGATGATTGCGTCGGCGACCTGCTTCGGCGCTTCCGCGTAATGCTTGAACTCCATCGTGTACGTGGCACGACCCTGCGTCAGCGAACGCAGCGTAGTCGCGTAACCGAACATCTCCGCGAGCGGCACTTCCGCGCGGATGACCTTGGTGCCGCCGGGCAGGTCCTCCATGCCCTGGATCATGCCGCGCCGCGAGGACAGGTCGCCCATGACGTCGCCCATCTTCTCTTCGGGCGTCTCGACCTCCACCGCCATCATCGGCTCCAGCAGCACGGGGTTGGCCTTGCGCAAGCCTTCCTTGAAGGCGATGGAAGCGGCCATGCGGAACGCGTTCTCGTTCGAGTCCACTTCGTGGTACGAACCGTCGAACAGCGTGACCTTGACGTCCACCACCGGGAAACCGGCCAGCACGCCGTTGGGCAGGCTCTCTTCCAGACCGCGCTGCACCGCCGGGATGTATTCGCGCGGCACCACGCCGCCCTTGATGGCGTCGATGAACTCGAAGCCCTTGCCGGGTTCGTTCGGCTCGATCTTGAGCCAGACGTGACCGTACTGGCCGCGGCCGCCGGTCTGCTTGACGAACTTGCCTTCGACCGCATCGCAGGTCTTGCGGATGGTTTCGCGGTAGGCCACCTGCGGCGCACCGACATTGCACTCCACGTTGAACTCGCGCTTCATGCGGTCGACGATGATCTCCAGGTGCAGCTCGCCCATGCCGGAAATGATCGTCTGGCCGGACTCTTCGTCGGTGCGCACGCGGAACGACGGATCTTCCTGCGCCAGACGGCTGAGGGCGATGCCCATCTTCTCCTGGTCGCCCTTGGTCTTCGGCTCGACGGCGACGTGGATCACCGGCTCCGGGAACTCCATGCGCTCGAGGATGATCGGGCTCTCGGGCGCGCACAGGGTTTCGCCCGTGATGGTTTCCTTCAGACCCACAGCCGCGGCGATGTCGCCGGCGCGGACTTCCTTGACCTCCTGGCGGTTGTTGGCGTGCATCTGCAGCAGACGGCCGATGCGCTCCTTGCGGCCCTTCACCGGGTTGTAGACGGTGTCACCGGAATTCAGCACGCCGGAGTAGACGCGGAAGAAGGTGAGCTGACCGACGAAGGGGTCGGTCATGATCTTGAACGCCAGCGCGGAGAAGGGCTCGTCGTCGCTGGGATGGCGCTCGGCAGGCTCGCCGGATTCGTTGTTACCCTGAATCGCGGGGATATCCACCGGTGAAGGCAGATAGTCGATCACCGCATCGAGCATCGCCTGCACGCCCTTGTTCTTGAACGCCGAACCGCACAGCATCGGCACGATTTCGTTGGCGATGGTACGAGCACGCAGCGCCTTCTTGATCTCGTCGATCGTCAGTTCCTCGCCGCCAAGGTACTTGTCCATCAGCTCTTCGTTGGCCTCGGCCGCGGCCTCGACCATCTTCTCGCGCCACTCCTGCGCCAGATCCACGAGATCGGCCGGAATGTCGCGCAGCTCGAAGCGCATGCCCTGCGTCGAGTCGTCCCAGTAAATCGCCTTCATGCGCACCAAGTCGACGACGCCCTCGAATTTGTCCTCGGCACCGATCGGGATCTGGATCGGCACGGGATTGCCCTTCAGACGGCTGCGGATCTGTTCGTAGACGCGGAAGAAGTTCGCGCCCGTGCGGTCCATCTTGTTCACGAACGCTAGGCGCGGCACCTTGTACTTGTTCGCCTGACGCCAGACCGTCTCGGACTGCGGCTGCACGCCGCCCACGGCGCAGTACACCATGCAGGCGCCGTCCAGCACGCGCATGGAACGCTCCACCTCGATGGTGAAGTCCACGTGTCCGGGCGTGTCGATCAGGTTAATCCGGTGCTCCGGATAGTTCCCGTCCATGCCCTTCCAGAAGCAGGTGGTCGCGGCCGACTGGATGGTGATGCCGCGCTCGCGTTCCTGCTCCATGAAGTCCATCACCGCGGCGCCGTCGTGCACCTCGCCGATCTTGTGCGAAACACCGGTGTAGAACAGGATGCGCTCGCTGGTCGTGGTCTTGCCCGCGTCGATGTGCGCGCTGATGCCGATGTTGCGATACCGCTCAATAGGAGTCTTGCGTGCCACAGTGATGACTACCTTAAACGTTAAGGGGGCAGACCAGCGGTCCGCCCCCGGGATTTTTCAATTTGAAACGATCAGAACCTATAGTGCGCAAAGGCCTTGTTGGCTTCGGCCATGCGATGGACCTCGTCGCGCTTCTTCATCGCGCCGCCGCGGCCCTCCGCGGCCTCCATCAGCTCGTTGGCAAGACGCAGTCCCATGGACTTCTCCGAGCGCTTGGAAGCGGCCTCGCGCAGCCAGCGCATGGCCAGCGCCACGCGGCGGGCAGGACGGACTTCGACCGGGACCTGGTAGTTGGCCCCGCCGACCCGGCGGCTCTTCACTTCCACCATGGGCCGCACGTTCTGCAGCGCCTGCTGGAACACTTCCAGCGGCTCCTTGCCGGAGCGCTGCTTGATGATGTCGAACGCGCCGTAGACGATGCGTTCGGCAACGGATTTCTTGCCGTCGTTCATCAATACGTTGACGAACTTGGCCACTTCGACGTTGCCGTACTTCGGATCTGGCAGGATTTCGCGTTTGGGAACTTCGCGACGACGGGGCATGGTATGTCCTTAATTCTTTCTGACTGCTAGGCGGCCTTGGGACGCTTGGCGCCGTACTTCGAACGACCCTGCTTGCGATCCTTCACGCCCTGGGTGTCAAGGCTGCCGCGCACGACGTGATAACGCACGCCCGGCAAATCCTTCACACGACCGCCGCGGATCAGCACGACCGAGTGTTCCTGGAGGTTGTGGCCTTCACCGCCGATGTAGCTGATCACCTCGAAACCGTTGGTGAGGCGCACCTTGGCGACTTTACGCAGAGCGGAGTTCGGCTTCTTCGGCGTCGTGGTGTACACGCGCGTGCACACGCCGCGCTTTTGCGGCGAGCCAGCAAGCGCCGGAACCTTGCTCTTGGTCGGTTCGCTTCGCCGGCCCTTGCGCACTAACTGGCTGATCGTTGGCATGTTCTCAGACTTCCCAGAAATGAAAACGAGGCCGCCTCGGCAACCTCCGGGTAGAAAGACGCGGGATTATAAAGAGTGCCCGCGATACGGGTCAACAACTTCGGCCGTCGCACCGTCCGATGTCAGCCGCGCCGACAGAGGGAGCGGCACGGTGAAAAACCCCGGGCGGGACCTCCCGCCCGGGGCTTCCCCGGATCGGACGCTCAGACCTGCTGTTCCTCGGTCGTGGCGGACGACGACGCCTCGGTCGTCTCGCCCACATCCTCGAACAGGGCCTCGGCCGGCGCCATCTTGCGCGCGTTGTGGTAGGCGAGACCGGTTCCCGCGGGGATGAGGCGGCCGACGATGACGTTCTCCTTCAGGCCGCGCAGCTCGTCCCGCTTGCCCATAATCGCAGCTTCGGTGAGCACGCGGGTGGTCTCCTGGAACGAGGCCGCCGAGATGAACGAGTCGGTCGACAGCGAGGCCTTGGTGATGCCGAGCAGCACGTGGCTGTACACCGCCGGGCGCTTGCCCTGGGCGATCATGCGGTCGTTCTCTTCCAGCACTTCCGCACGCTCGACCTGCTCGCCGGGGATGAAGCGCGTGTCGCCCGCATCCTCGATCTGCACGCGGCGCAGCATCTGACGCACGATGACCTCGATGTGCTTGTCGTTGATGCGCACGCCCTGCAGGCGGTACACGTCCTGCACCTCGTCGGTGATGTAGCGCGCCAGCGCCTCCACCCCCTGCAGCCGCAGGATGTCGTGCGGGTCGGCCGGACCGTCGACGATGAACTCGCCTTTGTTCACCACTTGGCCGTCGTGCACCATCACGTGCTTGTCCTTCGGGATCAGGAACTCGTGCTGCACGCCGTCGAGGTCGGTGATGATGAGGCGCTGCTTGCCCTTGGTGTCCTTGCCGAACGAGACGGTACCGGTGACTTCCGCGAGCATACCGGCGTCCTTCGGCGAACGCGCCTCGAACAGCTCGGCCACGCGCGGCAGACCGCCCGTGATGTCGCGGGTCTTGGAGGTCTCCTGCGGGATGCGCGCCAGCACCTCGCCGACCTGCACCTGCTGACCGTCCTTCACCGTGATGATCGCGCCGACCTGGAAGGTGATGTTCACCGGATGGTCGGTGCCGGCGATCTTCACTTCCTCGCCCTTCTCGTTGAGCAGCTTCACCTGCGGACGCACGCCCTTGGCGCCCGTGCCGCGGCGCTTCGGATCGATCACCACCAGCGTCGACAGGCCGGTGATCTCGTCGACCTGCTTGGCCACCGTCACGCCTTCCTCGACGTTCTCGAACTTCACCGTACCGGCGTATTCGGTGATGATCGGGCGGGTGTGCGGATCCCAGTTGGCGAGCATCTGGCCGGCCTTCACCGCGGCGCCGTCGTCGACCTGCAGGGTCGCGCCGTACGGCACCTTGTGGCGCTCGCGCTCGCGGCCGTTGTCGTCGGTGATCAGCACCTCGGCGGTACGGGCAATGACGATCTTCTCGCCCTTGGCGTTGGTGACGTAGCGCATCTGCGGCGAGAACCGGACCGTGCCGTTCGACTTGGCCTCCACGTGGCTCGCCTGCGCCATACGCGAGGCCGCGCCACCGATGTGGAAGGTCCGCATCGTAAGCTGCGTACCGGGTTCGCCGATCGACTGCGCGGCGATGACGCCCACCGCTTCGCCGACGTTCACCAGCGTGCCGCGGCCGAGATCGCGGCCGTAGCACTTGGCGCACAGGCCCCAGCGAGTTTCGCAGGTGAGCGGCGTGCGGATCTTGACCTCGTCGATGCCCAGGGCCTCGATGGTCTCGACCTCGTCCTCGTTGAGCAGCGTGCCGGGACCGTAGAGCACCTCCTGGGTCTCGGGGTGATAGACCTCGGTGGCGGTGACGCGGCCGAGGATGCGCTCGCGCAGCGGCTCGATCACCTCGCCGCCTTCCACCAGCGCCTTCATCGACACGCCGTTGGTGGTGCCGCAATCCTCCTCGGTCACAACCAGGTCCTGCGTCACGTCCACCAGGCGGCGTGTCAGATAACCCGAGTTCGCGGTCTTCAGCGCCGTGTCGGCCAAACCCTTACGGGCACCGTGCGTGGAGATGAAGTACTGCAGCACGTTCAGGCCTTCGCGGAAGTTCGCGGTGATCGGGGTCTCGATGATCGAGCCGTCGGGCTTGGCCATCAGGCCGCGCATGCCCGCGAGCTGACGGATCTGCGCCGCCGAACCGCGCGCGCCGGAGTCGGCCATCATGTAGATGGAGTTGAAGGACTCCTGCTTGACGACGTTGCCGTTGCGGTCGCGCACTTCCTCGGTGGAGAGCTGGTCCATCATCGCCTTGCCGACCATGTCGCCGCAGCGGCCCCAGATATCCACCACCTTGTTATAGCGCTCGCCCGCGGTCACCAGACCCGAGGTGTACTGCTGCTCGATCTCCTGCACCTCGGCCTCGGCCTGCTCGATCAGCTTGCTCTTCTCGGCCGGCACCAGCATGTCATCCACGGCGATCGACAGACCCGCGCGCGTGGCGATCGAGAAGCCGGCCTGCATCAGCTTGTCGGCAAAGATCACCGTCTCGCGCAGCCCGCAGCGACGGAACGAGGCGTTGATGAGCTTGGAGATCTCCTTCTTCTTGAGCGGCTTGTTGACGTACTCGAACGGCAGCCCCGCGGGCAGGATCTCGGACAGCAGCGCCCGGCCCACGGTGGTCTCGTAGCGGGTGAGCTTGCTGGTCTGCTCGCCGGTCTTGTCGTCCGTCACCAGCTCGCGAATGCGCACCGAGATCTTGGCGTGGATGTCCACCGCGCCGGTCTCATAGGCGCGCCGCACCTCCGCCACGTCGGAGAACGCCATGCCCTCGCCGCGCGCGTTCACGCGTTCGCGCGTGGCGTAGTACAGGCCCAGCACGATGTCCTGCGAGGGCACGATGATCGGATCGCCGTTCGCCGGCGACAGCACGTTGTTGGAAGACAGCATAAGCGTGCGCGCTTCCATCTGCGCTTCCAGCGAAAGCGGCACGTGTACGGCCATCTGGTCGCCGTCGAAGTCGGCGTTGAAGGCCGCGCAGACCAGCGGATGGAGCTGGATCGCCTTGCCTTCGATCAGTACCGGCTCGAACGCCTGGATGCCGAGGCGGTGCAGCGTCGGCGCGCGGTTCAGCAGCACCGGGTGTTCGCGGATCACCTCTTCCAGGATGTCCCACACCACCGGCGTTTCGGCTTCCACCTCGCGCTTGGCGGCCTTGATGGTGGTGGCGATACCCTGCATCTCCAGCTTGTGGAAGATGAAGGGCTTGAACAGCTCCAGCGCCATCTTCTTCGGCAGGCCGCACTGATGGAGCTTCAACTGCGGACCGACCACGATCACCGAACGGCCGGAGTAGTCGACGCGCTTGCCGAGCAGGTTCTGGCGGAAGCGGCCGCCCTTGCCCTTGATCATGTCCGCGAGCGACTTCAGCGGACGCTTGTTGGCGCCGGTCATCGCCTTGCCGCGGCGGCCGTTGTCGAGCAGCGAATCCACCGCCTCCTGCAGCATGCGCTTCTCGTTGCGCACGATGATGTCCGGCGCCTTCAGCTCGAGCAGGCGCTTGAGACGGTTGTTGCGGTTGATGACGCGGCGATAGAGATCGTTCAGATCGGAAGTCGCGAAGCGGCCGCCGTCCAGCGGCACCAGCGGACGCAGATCCGGCGGCAGCACCGGCAGCACTTCCATGATCATCCAATCGGGCTTGATGCCGGACTTCTGGAAGGCCTCCAGCAGCTTCAGCCGCTTGGCGATCTTCTTGATCTTGGTGTCGGAGCTGGTCGCCTGCAGGTCCTTGCGCAGCTGCTCGATCTCGTGCGGGATGTCCAGCGTGCGCAGCAGTTCGCGGATGCCTTCGGCACCCATCATGGCCTGGAAGTCGTCGCCGAACTCCTCGACCTTCGCCAGGTAGTCGTCCTCGGTGAGGAGCTGGCCGCGCTTGAGCGGGGTCAGGCCCGGATCGGTCACCACGAAGGCCTCGAAGTACAGCACGCGCTCGATGTCGCGCAGCGTCATGTCGAGCACCAGGCCCAGACGCGAGGGCAGCGACTTCAGGAACCAGATGTGCGCCACCGGCGAGGCGAGCTCGATGTGGCCCATGCGCTCGCGGCGCACCTTGGCCAGCGTCACTTCGACGCCGCACTTCTCGCAGATCACGCCGCGGTGCTTGAGGCGCTTGTACTTGCCGCACAGGCACTCGTAGTCCTTGATCGGCCCGAAGATCTTGGCGCAGAACAGGCCGTCGCGCTCGGGCTTGAACGTGCGGTAGTTGATCGTCTCGGGCTTCTTGACCTCGCCGTACGACCAGGAACGGATTTTCTCGGGTGACGCAAGACCGATTCGGATCGCGTCGAACTCTTCATCCTGCGTTACCTGTTTGAACAGATCGAGCAGTGCTTTCATCTCTCACTCACTCCGTTAAGAGTGCTGCATTCCAAAACTTTCGCCGGCGGGGCATGCGCCCCGCCACATACGCCTGTCAGTCGCGTTCCAGGTCGATATCGATGCCGAGCGACCGGATCTCCTTCACCAGCACGTTGAACGACTCCGGCATGCCGGCGTCGATCTTGTGGTCGCCCTTGACGATGTTCTCGTACACCTTGGTCCGGCCGGCGATGTCGTCGGACTTGACCGTGAGCATCTCCTGCAGGGTGTACGCGGCACCGTAGGCTTCGAGCGCCCACACTTCCATTTCGCCGAAGCGCTGGCCGCCGAACTGCGCCTTGCCGCCCAGCGGCTGCTGGGTGACCAGGCTGTACGGACCGGTCGAACGCGCGTGCATCTTGTCGTCGACCAGGTGGTGCAGCTTCAGCATATGCATGTAGCCCACCGTCACCGGCCGGTCGAAGGGATCGCCCGTACGACCGTCGTACAGCGTCACCTGGCCGGTACGCGGCAGGCCCGCCAGCTCCAGCATGTCCTTGATCTCTTCTTCGGTCGCGCCGTCGAAGACCGGCGTTGCAAACGGCACACCGTCGACCAGGTTCTCGGCCAGCCGCACGATTTCCTCGTCGGTGAGCTGGCTCAGGTCTTCCTTCTTGCCGCTGCAGTTGTAGATGCGGTCGAGGAAGGCGCGGATCTCGGACACGTTCGCCTGGCGCTTCAGCATTTCGCCGATGCGCTGGCCGAGACCCTTGGCCGCCCAGCCGAGGTGGGTCTCCAGGATCTGGCCCACGTTCATCCGCGAGGGCACGCCCAGCGGGTTGAGCACGATGTCGATCGGCGTGCCGTCGGCCATGTAGGGCATGTCCTCGACGGGCACGATCTTCGACACCACGCCCTTGTTGCCGTGGCGGCCGGCCATCTTGTCGCCGGGCTGGATGCGGCGCTTCACCGCGAGGTACACCTTGACCATCTTCTGCACCCCGGGCGGCAGCTCGTCGCCCTGGGTGAGCTTGCGCTTCTTGACCTCGTAGAGCTTCTCGAAGCCGTCGCGGATGCGCGTCAGGCTGTCCTTCAGGGCTTCGAGCTGGGCCTGGGCCTCATCGTCCTGCAGGCTGATCTCGAACCACTTGTAGCGCTCGAGCTCGGCGAGGTACTCGGCCGTGATCTTGGTGCCCTTGGCGAGCTTCGGCCCCTTGGCCGCGGCCTTGCCCACGAGCAGGCGCTCGATACGGCCGAAGGTGTCATTCTCGACGATGCGCAACTGGTCCTGCAGGTCCTTGCGATAGCGCTTCAGCTCCTCGTCGATGATCTGCTGGGCGCGCTTGTCGCGCTCGATGCCTTCACGCGTGAAGACCTGCACGTCGATCACCGTGCCACTGATGCCCGAGGGCACGCGCAGGCTGGTGTCCTTCACGTCGGAGGCCTTCTCGCCGAAGATGGCACGCAGCAGCTTCTCTTCCGGCGTGAGCTGGGTTTCGCCCTTGGGCGTCACCTTGCCGACCAGCACATCGCCCGCCTCGACTTCGGCGCCGATGTACACGATGCCCGACTCGTCCAGGCGCGCAAGCTGCGCTTCCGAGAGGTTCGAGATGTCGCGGGTGATCTCTTCCGGACCCAGCTTGGTGTCGCGCGCGACCACAGTCAGTTCCTCGATGTGGATCGAGGTGTAGCGGTCGTCGGCCACCACCTTCTCGGAGACCAGGATCGAGTCCTCGAAGTTGTAGCCGTTCCAGGGCATGAACGCGACAAGCATGTTCTGCCCCAGCGCCAGTTCGCCCATGTCGGTCGAGGCGCCGTCGGCCACCACGTCGCCCTTGGCGATCTTCTCGCCGATGCGCACCAGCGGCCGCTGGTTGATGTTGGTGTTCTGGTTGGAGCGCGTGTACTTGACGAGGTTGTAGATGTCGACGCCGACTTCACCGGGCAGCGTCTCGTCGTCGTTGACGCGCACCACGATGCGGCTCGCGTCCACGTATTCCACCACGCCGCCGCGCAGCGCCTGCACCGCCGTGCCCGAGTCCACCGCCACGGTGCGCTCGATGCCGGTACCGACCAGCGGCTTCTCGGGACGCAGGCAGGGCACCGCCTGGCGCTGCATGTTGGAACCCATCAGTGCGCGGTTGGCGTCGTCGTGCTCCAGGAACGGGATGAGCGAGGCCGCCACCGACACGATCTGCGCCGGCGCCACGTCCATGTACTGCACTTCCGCAGGCGACTTCAGCTCGAATTCGTTCTTGTAGCGGCAGGACACCAGCGCGTCGACCAGGCGACCTTCCTCGTCCAGGGTCGCGTTCGCCTGGGCGATGACGTAGTTGCCTTCCTCGATCGCCGACAGGTAGTGGATCTCGTCGGTGACCTTGCCGTCCACGACGCGACGGTACGGCGTTTCGATGAAACCGTACTCGTTGGTGCGCGCGTAAAGCGCCAGCGAGTTGATCAGACCGATGTTCGGACCTTCGGGCGTCTCGATCGGACACACGCGGCCGTAGTGGGTCGGGTGCACGTCGCGCACCTCGAAGCCCGCGCGCTCGCGGGTGAGACCGCCCGGACCCAGAGCCGAGACGCGGCGTTTGTGCGTGATCTCGGACAGCGGGTTGGTCTGGTCCATGAACTGCGAGAGCTGCGAGGAGCCGAAGAACTCCTTGATCGCCGCACTGATCGGCTTGGCGTTGATCAGGTCGTGCGGCATCAGGTTCTCGCTCTCGGCCTGCGAGAGGCGCTCCTTCACCGCGCGCTCGACGCGCACGAGGCCCGCGCGGAACTGGTTCTCCGCCAGTTCGCCCACGGAACGCACGCGGCGGTTGCCGAGGTGGTCGATGTCGTCGATCTCGCCGCGGCCGTTGCGCAGCTCGACCAGGATGGCGATCACCGCGAGGATGTCGTCGTTGGTCAGCACGCCCGGGCCGTCCACGCCCTGCGGGCCGACGCGCTCATAGAAGCGGCGCAGCCAGCCCGGCGCGCGGTCGTCGATCTGGGTCGGATAGGCGCGGCGGTTGAACTTCATGCGGCCGACGCGCGAGAGGTCGTAACGTTCCTCGGAGTAGAACAGGCCGTTGAACAGCGTCTCGACCGCTTCCTCCGTGGGCGGCTCGCCCGGACGCATCATGCGGTAGATGGCGATGCGCGCGGCGGTCTGGTCGGCCGTTTCGTCGATGCGCAGCGTGGCCGAAATGTATGGCCCGTGATCGAGGTCGTTCACGTACAGCGTCTTCACGACCTCGACCTTGGCCTCGCGCAGCTTCGCCAGCACCGTCTCGGTGATCTCGTCGTTGGCGTTGGCGATGATCTCGCCGGTCTCGGTGTCGATGACGTTGTGCGCCAGCGTGCGGCCGATCAGGAATTCGTCCGGCACGTTCATGCGATGGATACCGGCGGCCTCCAGGTCACGGATGTGCTTGGCGGTGATGCGCTTGTCCTTCGGGATGATGACCTTGCCGCTCTTGTCCAGGAAGTCGAAGCGCGCGACTTCGCCCCGCAGGCGCTCGGGTACGAGCTCGAACTGCACCTGGTCCTTGCCGAGGTGGAAGGTGTCGAAGTCGTAGAAGGTCTCGAGGATCTGCTCGGGCGTCATACCGATCGCCTTGAGCAGGATCGTCACCGGCATCTTGCGGCGGCGGTCGACGCGGAAGTACAGCAGATCCTTCGGATCGAATTCGAAGTCCAGCCACGACCCGCGGTAGGGGATGATGCGCGCCGAGAACAGCAGCTTGCCGGAGGAATGCGTCTTGCCGCGGTCGTGCTCGAAGAACACGCCAGGCGAGCGGTGCAGCTGCGACACGATCACGCGCTCGGTGCCGTTGATGATGAACGAGCCGGTCGGCGTCATGAGCGGGATCTCGCCCATGTACACCTCCTGCTCCTTCACCTCCTTGACGGTGGGCTTGGAAGCCTCCTTGTCCATGATGGTCAGCCGCACCTTGGCGCGCAGCGGGCTGGCGTAGGTCAGGCCGCGCTGCTGGCATTCCTTCACGTCGAAAGGCGGCTCGCCGAGCGAGTAGCTGACGAAGTCCAGCCGGGCGTTGCCCGAATGGCTGACGATCGGGAAGATCGAGTTGAACGCAGCCTGCAGCCCTTCGTTCTTGCGCTCGTGCGGCGGCACGTTGGCCTGCAAAAACCCGGCGTAGGACTCGAGCTGGGTCGCCAGCAGGAACGGCACGTTCAGCACGGTCTGGCGCTTGGCGAAGCTCTTGCGGATGCGCTTTTTCTCGGTCGAAGAGTAGGTTACGGCGGTCATGGACGCTCCACGTAAGGAGACACAGTCAGAATGCAGAGAATTCAAAAAGCAACCGGACTATTTCTAATCCCTTGATTTTTAAGCTCTCTACCGTTCCCTTCAACGCGCGTCTCAGAGACGCGAAAGGCTGACGGCCTTTGCGGGGCCGCCAGCCTGCCGTACAGCGTGCAACTTACTTGATCTCGGCCTTGGCGCCGGCTTCAGTGAGTTGCTTGACGATTTCCTCGGCGTCCTTCTTGGAAACGCCTTCCTTGACGGGCTTCGGAGCGCCATCGACCAGGTCTTTGGCTTCCTTCAGGCCCAGGCCGGTGACCGCACGGACGACCTTGATGACGTTCACCTTGTTGTCGCCGGCGGCGGTCAGGATGACGTCGAACTCGGTCTTCTCTTCGGCAGCCGGAGCGCCGGCGGCGGCACCGCCGGCGGCAGGCGCGGCGACCGCGACCGCCGTAGCAGCGGCGGACACCCCGAACTTCTCTTCCATCTCCTTGATGAGCTGGGAGAGTTCGAGCACGGTCATGTTCGAGATCGCCTCGAGGATATCAGCAGTGGTAACAGCCATTTTTCGTAGAACTCCTGAATAGATCGGTTTTAAGCGTTCGGGTTCGGAAGCGGGTCAGGCGCCGGCCTTTTCCTTCTGCTCTTTCACGGCGGCAAGCGCGCGGACGAAAGAGGTCGGCACTTCGTTCAGCGTGCGCACGAACTTGGCGATCGGAGCCTGCATCGTCGCCATCAGGGTCGCGATGAGCTGTTCGCGCGACGGCATGGCGGCGAGCGCGGTGACTTCCTTGGCGGAAATCACGGCGTTCGGCATGGCGCCGCCCTTGATGACGAAGTTTTCGTTTCCTTTCGCGAATTCGTTGAACACCTTCGCCACGCTCACCGGGTCGGACGAGATGCCGTACATGAGCGGGCCGACCATCTGGTCGGACAGCTTCTCGAACGGCGTGTCCTTCACGGCGCGGCGCGCCAGGGTGTTCTTGAGCACACGCAGGTAAACGCCCGACTTGCGCGCCTCGCGGCGCAGGATCGTCAGGCTGCCCACATCCAGACCACGGTACTCAGCCAGGACGATCGCCTGTGCCTTCGCGACCTGCTCCGACACTTCGGCGACAACGGCCTGTTTCTCAGCGAGATTGAGACCCAAGGTCTTTGCTCCTTTTGTTGCTACAACCGCGCCGGCCTCGCGGCCACGCGGCAACTCGGCGACCTTCTTCAGGAGCCGCCCCCGTCGGCATGCACGTCCGTCCATGCCGGCCGCCCGGGTCGCCCCGGACGGGGAGGCGTAAATCCTTCATTGGGTACGCCATCTGCGCAGGCCCCCGTATCCAGCGACCGGACCGGCATACCGCCGGCACCGGGCCGCCTCGACGGGCGATTAAGGGTTTGCCGCCTGCGGCAGCGCGTAGAAGCGGCTGCTCCGCCGCCCTGCCCTGGCAGGCAAACCCGCCTGCGGTCTTTGATGGCCTGCTGCAACTCCGGCGATCCCGCTGCCGGCCTTGCAACGGCCCAAAGCCCTGCCCCGCGCCCTAGGCGCAGGGTCTTCGAAATCCCATTGCCCCGGGGGCACCCGGGGCGTTCTCAGAGGCCCGCGGGCCCCGAAAGTTCCCTTCAGGCGTTGAGCGAAGCGATATCCACGCGCACGCCGGGCCCCATGGTGCTGGACAGCGACAGCTTGCGCAGATAAACGCCTTTGCTCGACGCCGGCTTGGCCTTGTTCAGCGCGTCGATCAGCGCTTCCAGGTTCTGCTTGAGCGCTTCCGGCGCGAACGAGGCGCGGCCGATGGAGCAGTGGATGATGCCGCCCTTGTCGGCACGGTACTGCACCTGACCGGCCTTGGCGTTCTTCACCGCCGTTGCCACGTCGGGCGTTACCGTCCCCACCTTGGGGTTCGGCATCAGGCCGCGCGGACCGAGAATCTGGCCCAGCGTCCCGACCACGCGCATGGTGTCAGGGGTGGCGATGGCGATATCGAACTCGATCTTGCCCGCCTTGATCTGCTCGGCCAGGTCTTCCAGGCCGACGATGTCGGCGCCGGCCGCCTTGGCCTGCTCGGCCTTCTCGCCCTGGGCGAACACGGCCACGCGGACGTTCTTGCCCGTCCCGGCCGGCAGCACCACCGAGCCGCGCACCAGCTGATCCGATTTGCGCGGATCGATGCCGAGGTTCACCGCCGCGTCGATGGACTCGTCGAACTTGGCCGTGGCCGTCTTCTTGACGAGCTCCAGGGCCTCCATGACCGGGTACGGCTTGTTGCGCTCGACCAGACCAGTGAGCGCCTGCTTACGTTTGCTCAGTTTGGCCATTTAGACGCCCTCCACCGTAATGCCCATGCTGCGCGCGCTGCCGGCGACGGTACGCACCGCGGCGTCCATGTCGGCGGCGGTGAGATCCGGCATCTTGACCTTGGCGATCTCCTCGGCTTGCGCGCGGGTGATCTTGCCGACCTTGTCGGTATGGGGCTTGGCGCTACCCTTCTCGATTCCGGCCGCCTTCTTCAGCAGCACAGTCACGGGCGGTGTCTTGAGGACGAAGGTAAAGCTCTTGTCCGCGTAGGCGGTGATCACCACGGGGATCGGCAGACCGGGTTCCATGCCCTGCGTCTGGGCATTGAAGGCCTTGCAGAACTCCATGATGTTCAGGCCGCGCTGGCCGAGCGCAGGCCCGATGGGCGGGCTGGGGTTGGCCTTGCCCGCCGGCACTTGCAGCTTAATGTAGCCGACGATCTTCTTTGCCACGATGTTCTCCTAAGTGGGTGCAAGCGATACGCTTGCGCGTATCTCCCCGTTAAAACGACCGCTTGGCCGCAGGGCCCGGCGGTTCCTGCCGCTCAGGTCTTCTCGACCTGACCGAATTCCAGCTCCACAGGCGTCGCGCGTCCGAAAATCGTCACCGACACCCGCAGCTTGTTCTTGTCGTAGTTCACGTCCTCCACCGTACCGTGGAAATCCGTGAACGGCCCTTCCTTGACCCGCACGGTCTCGCCGATCTCGAACAGGATCTTGGGCTTGGGCTTTTCCACCCCTTCCTGCATCTGGTGCAGGATGGCCTCGACTTCCTTCTCGCTGATGGGCGGCGGCTTGCGCCCCGGCGCCGCGCCCACGAAACCGGTGACCTTGGGCGTGTTCTTGACCAAGTGCCAGGCCTCGTCGTCCATGTCCATTTCCACCAGCACGTAGCCGGGGAAGAACTTGCGCTCGGAAATGCTCTTCTGCCCGCCCTTCATTTCCACGACCTCTTCGGTCGGGACCATGATGCGGCCGAACTTGTGCTGCATGCCGGCGCGCTTGATGCGCTCCTCGAGTGCGCGCTGCACCGACTTCTCGAAGCCGGAATAGGCATGGACCACGTACCAGCGCATCGCCATTTATTTCTTCCAGTCAAGGATCAGGTTGTACAGGGCAAATTCCAAGCCCTTGTCCACAACCCATAAAAACACCGCCATGAGCACGACAAACCCGAATACCGCGGCGGCGGTCTGAAAGGACTCCTTGCGCGTCGGCCACACGACCTTGCGCAGCTCCTCGCGCGATTCGCCGATGAAGCGCGCCAGCCGCTTGCCGGGCTCGGACGACAGGCCGACGGCCACGCCTGCGACGACGCCCGCCAGCACCATGCCGACGCGCGCGACCAGGGGCAGGTCGGAGTAGTAATAGAAAGCCGCGAGGCCTGCCACCAGCAGGAGCCCCGCGAGTACGAATTTGATCTTGTCCGCCATGAACCGCGTCTCGCCTCCCGCCCCGGGGACGGGAAGCCGGCCTGCACCGGCATATAAATTGGCAGGCCAAGAGGGAATCGAACCCCCAACCTTCGGTTTTGGAGACCGACGCTCTGCCAGTTGAGCTATTGGCCTGCGGTTCGGAGGACGGAAATCGAAGGACAGTGGTCACCGTCCGCGACCATTGTCGCCCAATCTCCGCCTCGTCTCAACTCCCTCTTTACTCGATGATCTTGGTGACCACGCCGGCGCCGACGGTACGGCCGCCTTCGCGGATCGCAAAGCGCAGACCCTCTTCCATCGCAATCGGCGCAATCAGCGTCACCGTGATCTGCACGTTGTCACCAGGCATCACCATCTCCGTGCCGGCAGGCAGCTCCACCGCCCCCGTCACGTCCGTCGTACGGAAGTAAAACTGCGGACGATACCCGTTGAAGAACGGCGTGTGACGGCCGCCCTCTTCCTTCGACAGCACGTACACCTCCGCCTGGAACTTCGTGTGCGGCGTGATCGAACCAGGCTTGGCCAGCACCTGACCACGCTCCACTTCCTCGCGCTTGGTGCCGCGCAGCAGCACACCAATGTTGTCGCCCGCCTGACCCTGATCCAGAAGCTTGCGGAACATCTCCACGCCCGTACACACCGTCTTCTGGGTGGGGCGCAGACCCACAATCTCAATCTCGTCGCCAACCTTGATGACCCCGCGCTCCACACGACCGGTCACCACCGTACCGCGACCCGAAATCGAGAACACGTCCTCCACAGGCATCAGGAACGGACCGTCAATAGCACGCTGCGGCTCCGGAATGTACGTGTCCAGCGCCTCGGCAAGCTTCAGAATCGACGGCTCCCCAATCTCCGACTGGTCGCCCTCCAGCGCCTTCAGCGCCGAACCCACAATGATCGGCGTGTCGTCCCCAGGAAAACCATACTTCGACAAAAGCTCCCGAACCTCCATCTCCACCAGCTCGAGCAGCTCCTTGTCGTCCACCATGTCCGCCTTGTTCAGGTACACCACGATGTACGGCACACCCACCTGACGCGCCAGCAAAATGTGCTCGCGCGTCTGCGGCATCGGACCATCAGCAGCCGACACCACCAAAATCGCACCGTCCATCTGCGCCGCACCCGTGATCATGTTCTTCACGTAGTCGGCGTGGCCAGGGCAGTCCACGTGCGCGTAATGACGCTTCTCCGTCTCGTATTCCACGTGCGAAGTATTGATCGTGATCCCCCGCGCCTTCTCCTCCGGCGCGTTGTCGATCTGATCGTATGCCTTCGCCTCACCACCGTACTTCTTCGCCAAAATCGTGGTGATCGCCGCCGTCAGCGTCGTCTTGCCGTGGTCAACGTGTCCAATCGTGCCCACGTTCACGTGCGGCTTCGTACGCTCAAACTTGCCCTTTGCCATGGTTCGCTACCCTCAGCGTTTTGTTTAGTTAAGCGGATCTTCGCATTCGAGGCTCGCGCCTCCCGCGATCCCGGACCCCGTTCGGGTCCGGTCGCTTCGTGTCACTGGTGCCGATGACGCGGATTGAACGCGTGACCTCTCCCTTACCAAGGGAGTGCTCTACCACTGAGCTACATCGGCGAAATTGCTACTACTTACTCCTGATGCGACAACCGCACGGAACTCGATTCCTCGCCCCGGCGGCAGGCAAGGTGGCCTGGAGCGGGTGAAGGGAATCGAACCCTCGTCGTAAGCTTGGAAGGCTTCTGCTCTACCATTGAGCTACACCCGCTTTGGTGACAAACCTGAATCCAGCTTCCCGACTCGTAAAAAACTTGGTGGAGGGGGAAGGATTCGAACCTTCGAAGGCAGAGCCGTCAGATTTACAGTCTGATCCCTTTGACCGCTCGGGAACCCCTCCAAACGGAAACGCGTGATTATGTTTTGAAACGGGAAAGCTGTCAAATGGGCAGCCAGCCGGCCGTGCCGAAACTCCGGGCGCGCCGCATGCCTCTAAGCTGCAGCAGCCGTTGGCGCCGGCAACCCCTTCGACAAAGATCAAAAGCCGGACGATCGACCGCTCGTACGATGATCCTGCCGGCACGCCACCGCTGCCGGCGCGTTGAAAAACAAGGAGGGCGCGATGGAAAAAGCGACTTTCGCCGGCGGATGTTTCTGGGGTCTGGAGGACGCCTTCGCCGGCGTCGAGGGGGTCATCTCCACCCGGGTGGGCTACACCGGCGGCCATGTCCCCAACCCCACCCACGAGCAGGTGCGTAGCGGCGCGACGGGCCATGCCCAGGCGGTGGAAGTCACCTACGACCCGGCCCGGGTCAGCTACGAGGACCTGCTGGAGGTCTTCTGGAGCGCCCACGATCCCACCCAGCTCAACCGTCAGGGTCCCGACATCGGCACCGCCTACCGTTCGGTGATCTTCTACCACAACGAGGCCCAGTGCGAGGCCGCGCAGCGCAGCCGCACGGTGCTGAACAAGATGAAGCGCTTCCGCAGCCCCATCGTCACCGAGCTGCAGCCGGCCGGCCCCTTCTACCCCGCCGAGGAGCGTCACCAGCGCTTCCTGGCGAAGGAACGCGAACACAACCACCTGCTCACGCCGCCGGTGTTCGAATCCACCTACGAGCCGCGCGGCACGCATATCTAGTCAGCACGGCGCGGCGGGGCGAGCCGCACCGCCGGCTCGACAACGCTCCTGCGGCGTGGTGTGATTCCGGCCATGCCGCGCCGTACCAAGCCTCCCTCTTCCCTGCCGCGCGCCGATGCGGCGGCCCAGGTGCTCTGCCGCGAATACCTGGAACGCGACGAGCTGCGCCAGGGCCTCGAAAACACCGCCGTCAAGGATTACCTCCTCAGCGAGGCCGAGCTGGAGGCTTCGCTGCAGGAAGCGCTCGCCTCGCCGCACCGCCAGGGCGAGGACGTCTGGCTGTTCGCCTACGGCTCGCTGATCTGGAACCCGGTGCTGGAATACGCCGAGCGGCGGATCGTCACCGTGCACGGCTGGCACCGCAGCTTCTGCATGTGGTCGCGGGTCAACCGCGGCACGCCCGAACGTCCCGGCCTGGTCCTCGCGCTGGACCGCGGCGGACGCTGCACCGGCATCGCCTACCGCATCCCGGGCGCCATCGCGGTCGACGAGCTGCGGCTGTTGTGGCGGCGCGAGATGTTCCTCGGCTCCTACATCCCGCGCTGGGTGCATGCCACGCACGGCGGTCAATCGCTGCGGGCACTGGCCTTCGTCGTCAATCGCGACCGGCCGGGATACGCCGGCCGGCTCGCGCCGGAGCGCATCGCCGACATCCTCTGCGAGGCCGCCGGCAAGCTGGGCAGCAACCTCGACTACCTGCACCTCACGCTCGACGGGCTCGCCACCCACGGGATCCGCGATCCCAATCTGCTCAGGCTGGATGCGCTGATCCGCGCGCGCCTGGCCGAGTTCGAAACAGGCGAAGCCTACGCGCGCCTGCAGCTCTGAACCGTTTCAGGCTTTCGCGCCCGCCGAAACTGGTCTAAAGAGAAAGACAGAACAGCACACGCCCGCGCCACGGGCGCCAAGCGTCTATGCGAACCATCGGCCGCAGCCTGCGGGGCAAGGACATGGCGGCACCGCGCGAAGCTCCGCGTCCGGGACTGCGCGGCAATTACAGCGAAGCGCGACGCGATTACACGGTCCCCCAACAATGGGAGCGCTACAGCGAAGACGAACATACGCTGTGGCAACTGCTCTACGCCCGTCAGCGCCGGCTGGCGGCGCGCTACGCCTGCCCGGAGTTCCTGGCCGCGCTGGAACGCATCGACTCGCCCCACCGCATTCCCCGCCTGGACCTCGCGAGCCGCAAGCTGCGGCGCGCGACCGGATGGGAGCTGGTCGGCGTGCCCGGGCTGATCCCGGAACGCGAGTTCTTCGAGCACCTCGCGCACCGGCGCTTCCCCGTGACGGTGTGGCTGCGCACCGCGCAGGAGTTCGACTACATCGCCGAGCCCGATCTGTTTCACGACTTCTTCGGCCACGTGCCGCTGCTCTTCGACGGCGTCTACGCCGAGCACCTGCAGGCCTACGGCATGGGCGGGCTGAAGGCGCTGCCCCTGGGCGGGCTGCCCTACCTTGCGCGCCTGTACTGGTACACGATCGAATTCGGGCTGGTGCGCAGTCCGGACGGCGTGCGCGCCTTCGGCGCCGGGCTGCTCTCTTCCAGCGCCGAGCTGCCCTACGCGGTGCAGGACGAGCGGCCGCGGCGCGTGGCCTTCGATCTCATGCGCGTCATGCGCACCCGCTACCGCATCGACCGTTTCCAGTCCTGCTATTTCGTGCTCGACAACTTCGCGCAACTGCTGCACGACACGGCGCCGGACTTTACGCCCTACTACGAGCGCCTCAAACAGCTGCCGGCGCTGGATGCCGACGAGGCCGTGCCGGAAGACCGGCTCGTCGTCTGCGATGACGGCGCACGCTGCTAGAATCGCGGCTTTTCGATCGGCTCTTTGCACGGCGTTCGCGCCGCATTCCCATCGCCATGAAGCTTGCCAGCCTGAACGACGGCACGCGCGACGGCGCCCTGTGCGTTGTCTCGCGCGACCTCAAATACGCCACCGTCGCCTACGACATCGCCCCGACCCTGCAGGCCGCGCTCGACGACTGGGACTATCTCGCGCCGCTGCTGGGCGAGCTCTACGAACAGGCCAACCGCGCGCCCTCCGGCTCGCGCTGGTTCGAATTCGACCCGTGCCGCTTCGCCGCGCCGCTGCCGCGCGCCTACGCCTGGATCGGCGCCTCGGCCTATCCCTCGCACATGGAGCGGCTGCGCAGCGCGCGCGGCCTGCCGCTGCCGGAGGACTTCCGCAAGGAGCCGTGGCTGCTCAACGGCCGCGCCGACGCGGCGCTCGCCGGGCACGAGGACATCCTCCTCGACGACGAGGCGCTGCAGCTCGACCTGGAGGCGGAAATCGCCGTCGTCACCGGCGACGTGCCGCGCGGCGTCAAGCGCGAACGCGCGGGCGAACACATCCGCCTGTTCGTGCTGGCCAACGATCTCACCGCACGGGCGCTGGTGTCGGCGGAACTGACGAAAGGCAACGGTCTGTTCCATGCCAAGACCGCGCTCGCGTTCGCGCCCGTCGCCGTCACCCCCGACGAACTGGGTGCGGCCTGGGACGGCAGGCGCGTCCACCTGCCGCTCGAAGTGCAGCTCAACGACGAGCCGCTCGGCTTGCCGCACGCCGGCACCGACATGGCTTTCGACTTCCCCGCGCTCATCGCCGCGGCCGCGCGCATGCGCGATTTGCGCGCCGGCACCATCATCGGATCAGGTGCCGTCTCCAACCGGGACGCTTCCGTAGGTGCCTGTTCGCTCGCGGAAAAACGCGCGCTGCAGGAGGAAGCGCTCGACGCGCCGCTGCTGCGTATCGGCGACCGCATCCGCATCGAAATGCGCGCCGCCGACGGCCAGTCGATCTTCGGCGCCATCGCGCAAACGGTCGTGCATCCCGACCGCCGCGACCCGCAGGAAGGCGCGTCTTCCGGCGCATCGTCCGACACCGCTCCCGCAGACCAGGCGGCCTGATTCCGTCTCCGGCACACGACTTGCACAAGGCGCGTCGGTCGCCCGCGAAGGCGCGGCGGGTGCGCTTCGGCGACTTACGCCGAAGCGCAACGCTGTCCCTTGGCACGATTGAACCGGCCTTTGGCTAATGCTTTAGTCAACAAACCAGAACAATTCGGTGCGTCGAAAGTGCATGACGCATCCACCGTTCGGCGGGACGGCGCGCCGCACTGTCGGAAGTCGTGAGATCGCCGTCGGGGACAAGGTAGTGCCGCTCATGCGCAACGCAACGGCCCGCGCCGTGGCTACAGCCTCCGATCACATCCGCTCGAGACGGGAGGTGCGGCGGTGAGTCCGTTGAGCGACCCACACCCGTTCCCTCTCCGCGCCCGGAACGCCGCGCCGAAATTCACCGCTGCCCTGTTCGCCTTCTGCGCACTGTGCGGTGCGCTGTGGTCGCCCGGGTCCGCCTGGGCGGCAGGCGGCATCAGCCGGTATCCGCCGTGCGAGCCGGTTCCGGTCCTCGGGCTCCGTCCCGCCGATTCGCTGCACACCCTGCGGCTCGGGCCGCAGAGACAAGGCACCGCCTGCCGTACCGAAGCCGGCACGGCCGTCTCGCCGCATCTCGTTCTCGCCGTGCTGGCCGTCGTCCTGCTGCTCGCGGCGCTGCTCGCTCTGTTCCTTTGGGAACGCCGCCGTCGCCGGCGCACCGAGCGCGAACTCGAATCCGCCGTCGCCACGGACGAAATGTCGGCCGCGATCGCGCACGAGCTCCGTCAGCCGCTCGCCGCGATCCTCTCCAACGCGGAAGCGGCGTTGATGCTGCTCGAGCGCCGCCCGCCGCGCGTGGACGACGTCCGCAAGGCGCTGCACGACATCATCCAGGACGACAAGCGCGCCACCGCCGTGATCCGCCGCATCGCGGCGCTCTATCGCGGCAGCGGCCCCGTCGCCGAGAAAGTGGATTTCAACGCGCTGGTGACCAAGGTCGCCGACATGATCCGCGGCGAAGCCGCCGAACGCGACATCGAGCTCGCGCTTGCTCTGGATCCCGCGCTGCCGCACATCCACGGCGACCGTGTGCAGCTGCAGCAGGTGGTCCTCAACCTGGTGCGCAACGCGATGGAAGCCGTCGCGGCCGGCAGCGAGTTCCGCCGCGTCATGCTGACCACCCAGACGGGCGAAGGCCGCAGCATCCGCATCGCCGTCAGCGACTCGGGCATCGGCATTCCGGAGCACGCCCGGGCGCACATCTTCGAACCTTTCTACACCACCAAGAGGCAGGGGACCGGCATGGGGTTGGCCGTGTCGAGGCGCATCGTCGAGGCGCACGGCGGCCGCCTTTACGCCTCGCGTTCCTGCCTCGGCGGTGCACAACTCGCACTGGAATTGCCGATCACCAAGGAGGAACCATGAACCCGCGCAAAACCGTCTATGTCGTCGACGACGACGAATCCTTCCGCAACGCCGTCGCCCGGCTGCTGCGGGTACTGGACTACGACGTACTGCTGTTCGATTCGGCCGAGGCTTTGCTGCGCGCCGACCTCAGCAAAGCCGACTGCCTGCTGCTCGACGTGCGCATGGCGGGCACCAGCGGACTGGAACTGCAGGCAGAGATGCAGCGCCGCATGAGCATGGTGCCCATCGTTTTCGTGACCGCGCACGCCGACACGCGCACGGCGGTCGCGGCCATCAAGGCCGGGGCGGAGGATTTCCTCATCAAACCGGTGTCGAGCGAGGAACTGCTCGCGGCCGTGGAACGGGCGATCGCGCGCAGCGAAGCGATCCGTCTCGACGCCGAGTCCACCGCCTCCAAACTGGGCCGCTATCAGCGGCTCACGCGGCGCGAACGCGAAGTGCTGAACGCTCTCGTGCGCGGATTGCGCAACAAGCAGATCGCCGCCGAGCTGGGCACCACCGAACGGACCATCAAGGCACACCGCGCACGCGTCATGCACAAGCTGGAAGTGCAATCCGTGGCCGAACTGGTCGTGCTGACCGAAAGCATCCGCAAACTGCCGGCCTGCAACGGCATGCTGCCGCCGCAGCGCACTTCGCATTTCGCCAACTACAGCTCGCTGCGGCCGTTCTGAAAGCGCACCCGGGCCCGGACAACGGACCCGGGTGAAAACGGTGCTCGCGCAACCGCGGGCGGCCGGTGCGGCCGCTGTGCCGGATGCCGGCATAGAATGTCGCGAAAGTTCCAGCGCGAGCACCGCCCGTTGCGTTTTCCCAAGTCGTTCAACTCCGTTCCGTTCCACGTCCGCCTGATCGCGTTCATGCTGGCCGGCATGCCGGCAGGGCTGCCCGCATGGGCCCAGTCGGCGGCCGAGGAAAGCCGGGCCGCCGGCGTGCGCTATCGCGTCGAAGTGCAGGCGCCGGCGCCGCTCGCAGGCATGCTGCAAAGCGGCCTCAGCCTGGTGCACTGGCAGGACGACCCGCAGATGAGCCGCGAACTGCTTGAGCGCCTCGTCGACGAGGCCGTGCAGCAGACGCGCCGCGCGGTCGCCACCGAAGGCTACTTCAGGCCCAGGATCGAAGCCCGCATCGACGAGCAGACCGAGCCGTGGACCGTGCGCATCGAAGTCGATCCCGGCCCGCGCGTGATCGTGCGCGAGGTCGATCTCGCCTTTCACGGCCCCGCCACCGAAGACCCCGAAGCGGCACCGCTGCTCGCCAACGCGCGGGCGAACTGGAGCCTCGCGCCCGGCCAGCCCTTCCGTCAGGAAGACTGGGACGCCTCCAAGCGCAACGCCCTCACCGCCTTGTCCTCGGGTCGCTATGCCGGCGCCCGCATCCGCGCGAGCGAAGCGCTGATCGATCCCGAAGCCGACAGCGCGACGCTGCGCGTGGAGATCGACAGCGGGCCGGTGTTCCATTTCGGCGAGGTGAAGGCTTCCGGGTCGCGGCGCTACCCGGCGCGCATCGTCGAGAACTTCAGCCCCATGCGGCGCGGCGAGCCCTATTCGGCCGAGAAGCTCGCGATCTACCAGCGCCGCCTGCTGGAAAGCGGGTATTTCTCCAGCGCGCAGATCGCGGTGGACGACGACGTGAACAAGGCCGCGGCCGCGCCCGTATACGTCAACGTGATCGAGAACCGCCGTCAGCGTTTCGAAGCGGGTGTGGGCTACAGCACCGACACCCGCTACCGCGCCCAGCTCACCTACAGCCACATGGACATGTTCGACGCCGCCTGGCGGCTGCGCGCCGACCTGCGGCTGGAATCGCTGGCGCAATCGGCGCGCGTGGATTTCGATTCGCCGCCGCATTCGGACGCGAGCTGGGAGAACCTGTTCGTCAGCCTGCGCCGTACCGACATCCAGGACGAGGAAACGCGCGAGCTGTCCGCGGGCCTGGCGCACAACTGGGGGCTGTACCGCACGCCATCCTCGTTCTACGTCTCCGGCCACATCGAGGAACAGATTATCGCCGGCGAAATCACCGACCACGTGCACGCGGTGTTCTTCGGCTACCGCCACGCCTTCCGCAATACCGACGATCTCGTCTCGCCGCGGCGCGGCTATCTCGGCACAGTGAGCATCGGCGGCGCGCCGGCGGGACTGTCCACGCGGACCTTCCTGCGCGGCACCGCTTCGCTCACCGCCTTCTACCCGCTCGGCCGCAACGTCGATCTCACTTTCCGCGGCGAGCTGGGTCTGGTGCTTTCCGGCGCGCGCAAAGGCATTCCCTCGACCTTCCTGTTCCGCACCGGCGGCGACCAGACCGTGCGCGGCTACGCCTTCGAGAGCCTGGGCGTGGACATCGAAGGCGCGACGGTCGGCGGGCGCTTTCTCGCCATCGGCAGTATCGAGTACACGCACTGGCTGAACGAATCGCTGGGGCTGGCCGCCTTCGTCGACGCGGGCGACGCCGCCGATTCGCGCCGCGATTACGATCCCGCGGTCGGTTACGGCGTCGGCGTACGCTTCCGCAGTCCGATCGGTCCGTTGCGCGCCGACGTCGCCTACGGTGAACGCACGGGCGAAATCCGGCTGCATTTCTCGGTGGGGTACAACTTCTGAACGCCAAGCGCATCGCCAAAGCTCTGGGCATCGTCTTCGCGGTGCTGCTCGCGCTGCTCGTACTGACCGCGGCCGCGCTGTGGTGGGTCACCGCCACGGAAGGCGGCACGCGCTGGGCGCTGGCGCGCGCCCAGGACCTGCTCGGCGACCGCCTGCAGCTCGTCGAACCGCGCGGCACGCTGCTCGGCGGCCTGGAACTGGAGGCGCTGCGCTACGAGGACGACGGCGTACGCGTCGAAGCGGCGACGCTCAGCCTGCGCGCCGATCTCGTGCGCGCGGTGTTCGGGCGGCTGTACGTGCACCGCCTGCGCATCGCCCGGCTCGACGTGCTGCTCAAAGCCGGCGCGCAGAAAACGGAAAGCGGACCGCCGCAGCACATCGGCCTGCCCATCGGCCTGCGCGTGCGCGAAGCGCGCATCGACGAACTGCTCTTCACCCACGAAGCGAGCGGACACCGCGAACGCATCACCGATCTGTACGCGCGCTATCGCGGCGGCGTGCGCGCGCATACGCTCAGCCGCTTCGGCATGCGCACCGCCTACGGCGCCCTCGCGGCAAGCGGCAGCATCGGCACGCGCGCGCCCTTTCCGCTGGCGTTCGATCTGCATTACGACCGCGCCGGCGCCGAGCTGCCCTTCGTGCGCGCGGATCTTCCGCTCGCGGTACGCGTGCAGCTCAACGGCACGCTGAACCGGCTCGATGCCTCGCTCTCGGCGGATGCGGACGGCATGAGCCTGCGCGCCCGTTCGACCCTCGCGCCGCGCAGCGAACAATGGCTGCAGGCCCTCGATCTGGAAGCCCGCACCGTCGACCTGCAACGCCTGCAGGAGACGTGGCCGCACACCGCGCTCGCGCTGGACGCCAAGGGCTGCGCCTCCGGAAACGGCCTGCAAGGCACGCTGGATCTGCGCAACGGACAGCCGGGACCGGTAGACCGGCAACGCATTCCGCTCGCGCGACTGCAAAGCGCGTTCGCGACGGATTTCGCGACGCTGCGTCTGGGCGACCTGCGCGCGGATCTCGGTTCGGGCGGCCGTATGAGCGGCAACGCGGAAGCGAGTCCGGCACGCAGCGCGATCGCGGTCCGGGTGGAAGCGCTCAATCTGCGCGCGCTCCATTCCAGCCTGCGCGAAACCGCGCTTGCCGGCCCTGTCGAAGCGGAAGCGACGGCAACGATCCAGACTTTGCGCGTCACGCTCGAGCAGGACGACGTACGTCTGGACGCCGACGTGTCGCGCGAAGGCGACCGCGTCGAGCTGCGCAAGCTCAACGCCCGCGCCGGCGGCGGCGAACTGGACGGCAGCGGCGAACTCTCCCTGAACGGTCCGATGCCCTTCAGCGCGAGCTTGCGCTTCCGCCGTTTCGATCCGGCGCGCTTCGGCGACTATCCGGCCGGCGACATCAACGGCACGGTCGAGGCCCGGGGCGATCTGGAAGAAAAGCGACGCCGAATCCTCGCACAGTGGCGCATCGACAACAGCCGCCTGCGCGGACAGGCGCTCGCGAGCCGCGGCCAGGCGCGCATCGAAACGAACCGCATCTCCCAAGTGGACGCGCAACTGCGCTGGGGCCGCGCGCGGGCGCAGGCCGAAGGGGCGTACGGCCGGCGCGACGACACGCTCGACTGGTCGCTGGAAGCCCCACAGCTCGCGCAGCTCGATCCGCGCCTGGGCGGCAGCCTCTCGGCGAACGGCGCGCTGAACGGCGAATGGGACAAACCGCGGCTGCGTTACAGCATCCGCGCACAGGCGCTGCGCGTCCCGGGCGATGTCACCGCACGCAGCATCGAGGCGAGCGGCCGCGCAGGGCTGGATGCCGATGCGCCGCTGGAACTCGATCTCGTCGCCGATGCCCTGCGCGCAGGCGATATCGCGCTCTCGCGCCTGAACGCGAAGCTGACCGGCACGCTCGCCGCGCACACCGCAGCGCTCGGCGCAAAGGCGCAGGACCTCGATCTCAGTATGCGGCTCGCCGGCGGCTGGAACGACGGCTGGACCGGTCGCATCGAGGACTTGCGCAATCGCGGCTCTTATCCCCTTGCGCTCGCCGCGCCCGCGCCGCTGCAGGTCAGGCCGGATGCGGTGACGCTCGGCCGTCTGGAAGCCGCGCTCGGCGACGGCCGGCTGTTGATCCGCAACGCCGAGTGGGCGAACGCCAAACTGCAGACGAGCGGCGAATTCAGCCGGCTGCCCGCGGCCTGGTTCCTGCTCGCCGCCGGGTTGCGCGATCAGGTGCGAACCGACCTGCTGCTCGACGCCGAGTGGCAGTTGCAATCCGATCCGCAGCTCTCCGGCCGTGTGGACGTATGGCGCGCGGCGGGCGACGTGACGCTGCTGGGCGGCCCGGCCGTGGCCATGGGCATGGAGCGGCTCGTCTTGCGCGCCCGCTTCGACAACGACGCGATGCGCGCCGAGCTGGAACTGCGTTCCGCCATCGCCAACGCCGGCGTACGCGCGAGACTCGATCCGGTCGATACCGCCGCAGGCCGGCGGCTCACCGCGGACGCGCCGCTCGATCTGAACGCGCAGGTCGAAGTGGCGAGCCTGCGGCCGTTCTCGGCGCTGTTCGCCACCACGGGCCGCATCGACGGCCGCCTGCAGGCCGACGTGCGCGGCACCGGCACATTGCGCGCGCCGCTGCTGCGCGGCCGCATCGCGGGCGACGCGCTCGCCATCGACGTGCCGCCCTACGGCGTGTACTGGCAGCGCGGACAGTTGCGCGCGGAGCTCGAAGGCGACGTGCTGCAGTTGAACGAGCTCGTGCTGTACGCGGGCGACGGCCGTTTCAGCATGAGCGGGCGCACGCCGCTGCGCATCGCCGACGGCGGTACCGCGCTCACCTGGCATGCCGAGCGTTTCGCCGCCATGAACCGCCCCGACATGCGCCTCGTCCTGAGCGGCGACGGCAACGTGCGCGTCGAAGACGGCAAGCTCGCGCTGGCGGGCGAGCTGCGCGCCGACCGGGGCTATTTCGAACTGGGCGACGACGCGCTGCCCGAACTGGGCGACGACGTGGTGATCGTCGGCGAGGCGCCCAGGGTGCGCAAATCCGCGGGCGAAGCCGAATTGCCCGTGCAGCTCGATCTGCGCCTTGCGCTCGGCCAGAACTTCCAGCTCTACGCCTACGGCTACCAGGGCTACCTCGGCGGCCGGGTGAGGCTGTACACCGACGAGTCCGACCACCTGCGCGCCGAAGGGCGCATCAACGCCGAACGCGCGCGCTTCCTCGCCTACGGCAAAAGGCTGGAAGTGGAACAGGGCCGGCTGATCTTCGACGGCCCGATCGACAACCCCACGCTCGACATCGCCGCCTGGCAGCGCAACCAGGCAGTGGAAGTGGGCGTGAAAATCACCGGCACGGTGCAGTCGCCGCAGGTGCAACTGGTGTCGGAGCCGCCGGTATCGGAAGGGGAGAAACTGTCGTGGCTGGTGTTGGGCCGCGCGCCGGGCGATGCCCAGGGCGCGGATCTCGCGCTCCTGCAGGCCGCGGCCGGCACGCTCTTCGGCCGCGGCGACAGCGTGGGCTTCAACCAGCGCATCGCGCAGAAACTGGGACTGGACGATCTCAGCCTGCGCGGCAGCGGCCAGTTGAGCGGCAACGTCGTGGCGCTCGGCAAGCGCTTCTCCGACCGCATCTACATCAGCTTCGAGCAGGGCATCGGGCTCGCGCAAAGCCTGGTGAAGCTCGACTATTCGCTCAGCCGGCGCTGGTCGGCGCGGGTGGAAACGGGCACCGTGAGCGGACTGGGCCTGTTCTACCGCGTCGCCTTCGATTGAGCGCGCTAGGCGGCGACGCGTTCCTGCACCAGGCCGGCGTGTTCGCGCATGTTGTGGAACACGATGTCCGGCCACTGTTCCTGCGCGACCTGCAGCTCCGCCATGTGGCCCGCGAGGAACGCCGGCTCGTCGGCCGCGTCGTAGGCCATACGATGAGCGTTGGCCTCGATGAAGCGCTTGAGCGTCTCGGCGTTTCTGCACGTCACCCAGCGCGCGAAACGGTACTTCGACGGCAGCAGCCGCGCCTGCGCGCCGTATTCGGTCGCCAGCCGGTGCGCCACGACTTCGAACTGCAGTTCGCCGATCGCGCCGAGCAGCAGCGCGCCGCCGGTCACCGGACGGAACACCTGGATCGCGCCCTCCTCGCCCAACTGCCGCAGACCCGTGTGCAACTGCTTGGTGCGCAGCGGATCGGCCACTTCCACGGTGCGGAAGAGCTCCGGCGCGAAGAACGGCAACCCGGTGTAACGCAGCTTCTCGCCTTCGGTGAGCGTGTCGCCCAGTTGCAGCAGGCCGTGATTGGGAATGCCGATGATGTCGCCCGCACAGGCGTCGTCCAGCAGCTCGCGCCGCTGCGAAAGGAAGGTCACCACGCTGCTCGTCTTCACCGGTTTGCCGGTGCGCGTGACGACGAGCCGCATGCCGCGCTCGAACTTGCCCGAGCACACGCGCACGAAAGCGATGCGGTCGCGGTGCGCCGGGTCCATGTTGGCCTGGATCTTGAACACCACGCCCGTCACTTTCGGCTCGGTCGGTTCGACCACGCGCTCGATCGCCTCGCGCGCCTTGGGTGCGGGAGCGAGCGCCACCAGCGCGTCCAGCACCTCCTGCACGCCGAAGTTGTTGATCGCCGAACCGAAGAACACCGGCGTCTGCCGCCCCGCGCGGAAACGCTCCAGATCGAAGCTTTCGCCCGCGCCCGCGACCAGTTCGAGCTGGGCGTAGGCCTCTTCGAACTGCGCGCCGAAACGCGCCGCGCAGTTGTCCGCGCCTTCGATCAGTTCCTCCTCACCCAGACGGTCGAGCCCCGGCGTGAAGACGCGCATGCGCCGGCGCTGCACATCGAACACGCCGGCAAAGCTCTTGCCCATGCCGACCGGCCAGGTGAAGGGAATGGGCGGAATCCCGAGCTCGCGCTCGATCTCGTCGATCAGGTCGATGGGATCGCGCACCTCGCGGTCGAGTTTGTTGATGAAGGTGATGATGGGCGTGTTGCGTGCGCGGCAGACCTGCAACAGGCGGCGCGTCTGTTCCTCGACGCCGTTCGCCGCGTCGATCACCATCAGCGCCGCGTCCACGGCGGTGAGCACGCGGTAGGTGTCTTCGGAGAAATCCTGGTGGCCGGGCGTGTCGAGCAGATTGAGGATGCAGCTGCCGTACTCCATCTGCATCACGGAACTGGCGACCGAAATCCCGCGCTGCTTCTCGATCTCCATCCAGTCGGACGTGGCGTAGCGCGCGGCCTTGCGCGCCTTCACGCTGCCGGCGATGCGGATGGCGCCGGAGAACAGCAGCAGCTTCTCGGTCAGCGTAGTCTTGCCGGCGTCGGGGTGGGAGATGATGGCGAAGGTCCGTCTGCGCCCTACTTCGTCGGAGATCGAGCCGTCAGCCATCACAAGAATCCTCGTTTCATCGTCCGTAAAGCAAAAGCCGCTCCGTGGGAGCGGCAAGCGCGCATCATAACCTGAAAATCGTTGCCGGCGTTCGAGGGTCGGCCCGCGCACCCCGGCTTCCGTGGTGCGCACGGAAAACGGCCTTCTTCCGTGTGCGAACGTGGGCTGCAGCGGTATGGCAACGGCGGTGTTCCCGTGCCCATTGACGGCCGGCGTTCCCGGGTGCCGGTCGCAAACCCGGGACGCCCGCTCAGACGGTTCTCAACACTTCCAGGACCGTGTCGAGCCGTTGCGTGTAGGTATGCTGTCTGGCGACCAGAGAAGCGCCTTCCCGCATCATTTCGAGATCTTTCGTGCTGTAGCCGTCGCGCTTCAGCCGCGCGAAGAGTTCCTTCGCTTCGTCGGCGGAATCCACGATATAGCAGTACTCCCGGAACCACTTCTCGGCCGCACGCGCCGGCGTGGTCACGGCCAGCCCGCCGCAGGCAATGATCTCGACCAGCCTGCGCGAGAACATGGTGTCGGAATCGTCGACGGTATTCACGTTGAGGCTTACGAGATACTTTTTGTAGAGCGAGGCCGTTTTCTCGTGGCGCACGCGGCTGTGGATCACGGTGTTCGGCAGGTAGGGATAGCGGTAGTTGTCCGAGAGGCGATCCGAGTTGCGGTCATATATGTCTAGCGGAAGTGTGGTCGCGGCGGCTTCCAGGAGCATCTTCTGGCGCGCCCGGCGCGTGTCGTGAATATGCCGGCTGTAGCTGCCGACGAAACAGGCGCGCGGCCGCCTCGCACCGATGCCGGTGAAATTGTGCACGGCCCGCGATACGCCGAACATCAACGGATGAACCCGGACCGGGCGACCGATTGCCCTCTTGTAACGATCGACGCTGTTCGCGTCGACCGTGAAGATCACGTCGAACAGTCTCGCGCTGTCTATGAAGCGTTCGAAGTGGACCGGATCTTCCTTGTTCCAGAAAACCGCCGGAACGCCCCGATCCTTCGCGAACTCCACCACCCGAACAAGATCGGCATTGCCGGGGTCCGGGCGGTCGGGATAGCTCGCGATGCGCCTTTGCCACGCGCGCCGGTAGCCGAACCAGGCGGATTCGACGAAAAGCAGATCCGGTTTGTAATGCGCGAGAGCCGTTTCGTAGTTCTGCGGCGTCACGTTGATGACGCGGCATTCATGCTCCAGGCAGGTGCGCGTGAAATCGTCCGCGATGAGCGCCACGAGCAGATTCTTGTGGGGACCGTCGGCCCGGCTGACGGGCCGCGCCGTATGAACGCCTGGACTGAACAGGCGTCCGAGGATGGAAGCCAGCGCCATGATGACTGCAACCTACGAGAAACGCCGCAGTTACGCCGCCGCGGCGAACTGCGGGTGGAACCGCCGCAACAACGCTTCCACGATGCGTTCGCTTGCCCGTCCGTCGCCGTAAGGGCTCTCGGCAACGACCATCTTTTCGTACGCCGAGCGATCCGTCAGCAGCTCCGATACGCCGTTGACTATACTTTCCGCATCCGCACCGACGATACGGACACATCCCGCGGCGGACCCTTCGGGCCGCTCGGTGATTTCGCGCATCAGCAGCACCGGCTTGCCCAACGCCGGCGCCTCTTCCTGAATGCCGCCCGAGTCCGTGAGGACGAGCGTCGCGCGCATCATCAGCGATACGAAAAACAGATATTCCTGGGGCGGCATCAGATGGACGTTCGGTATCGAGCCCAACGCCTCGGTGACGGGCTTGCGGACGTTCGGGTTGGGATGCACCGGATAGACGAAATCCACATCTTCGAAGCGGGCCGCGAGCGCAGCGATCGCGCGGCAGATATTGGCGAATCCCGTTCCGAAATTCTCGCGGCGGTGTCCGGTGATGAGCACCATACGGCGCCCATGATCGAGAAACGGATACCTAGCACGCAGCGCGGCGGCAGCGGCCGGGGTATCGTCGATCTTCGCCTTGATCCACAGCAGCGCGTCGATGACGGTGTTGCCCGTCACGAAGATTTTGCTGTCGTCGATGCCTTCTCTGCGCAGGTTTTCCGCCGCCTGGGCGGTGGGCGCGAAGTGGATCTCGGACAAGGCCGCCGTCATTTTTCTGTTGGCCTCTTCGGGCCATGGGGCGTAGAGATTGCGGGTGCGCAATCCCGCCTCGACGTGCCCTACGGGAATGCGCTCGTAGAACGCGGCCAGCGCCGCCGTGAAAGTGGTGGTGGTATCGCCGTGAACGAGCACGACATCTGGCCTGGATTGCCGCAAAACGTCCCGAAGTCCGGTCAGCACGGCGCACGTAATGTCGTGCAGCGTCTGTTCCGGCCTCATCAGGTTCAAATCGTAGTCAGGCGCGATATCGAAGACCTGCAGCACCTGATCCAGCATCTCGCGATGCTGGCCCGTGACGCAGACTTCACCGACGATGTTCGGGTGGGCACGCAGCGTTCGGACGAGCGGCGCCATCTTGATCGCTTCCGGCCGCGTGCCGAAAACGCTGAGGACTTTGATCATCGGCGTCCGCTCCCCTTCAACCCGAAAATGCTCCGCCTGGCACAGCGGCGCTCAAACACCCGCGAGCGATAACACGCCACAACCTCGTCACGCCAGAAACGGAGCCGTGTCAGCCGGACGTGGAGAACGGCGACGCCAGTCGTTGGACGCCGGTACGTCAGTGCCACTCACTTCCCCGAGCGACGGTGAGGTTTTAGAAGCGCGTATGTGTGCGCGCTTCCTGAGCGCGATGATTACGCTCTTCCCAAAGAGCGTGTACCGCTTTGCGGGGCGGATTATATCCAGGGGGTGTCCGACGGTGTGCTTATTGCCTAAGCGTGTACGGCTCAAGACGGATGGCCGGTGATCTGAGGCGCAGGCGACAAGTTCAGACTGATACCGCAGAGATTCAAAGGTTCGCGCGAGCAGTTAAGTTGATGATTTTTTATTTTTTTGAAGAGGCTAGCGGACGTGACAAGCGCCCTCGATCCATCGAAGCGCATGCGAGCCTCGCAACAGGTCAACGCGGAGCGCCGTCGCCGCGCTTCCACCATCGGAATGCCTGATAAAGTC
>Ga0207747_1000040_pt1 | contig 137883 bp, 114 predicted proteins | sample HigsolmetaGSP11D_FD_184839 | JGI IMG/M metagenome (GOLD analysis project Ga0207747, IMG submission 184839) | High solid enriched microbial communities from the Joint BioEnergy Institute, USA - SP1-1-D (SPAdes) | ecosystem: Engineered > Bioreactor > SSF (Solid state fermentation) > Aerobic >... | reverse complement strand
TGATGCAATTGTTAGACATAAGCTTGTGTTAGCAAATACTATCATAAAGAAAGCAAAGACATCAGAGCGAGCTTATACATGCTTAAAAATTGCTTGGCTTTTAAGAGGAAAGGCAGAAAGTCTTAAGAAAGATGCTCCTGATTATAATGAACAGGTTGCGGCACTCGCTAAGGAAGAATTTGAATTTACGAAGAATGCTTATGAAGGATTTGAGGAAGCATTTAGTAAAGAAACCTTTCCTATGTGCGGTATGGATGAAAATACAGTAACCTTGCTGGTAGCAGAATTGGCAAGAAAAATTGGTAAGGTTGACGAATGTAGCAGATGGATCTCCAGAATTTTGGTAGCAAGAGATGCGAATGAACGCCTTAAATCAAAAGCTCGAGAGATTAAAAACATGCTCCGGGGAAATAATGAATAATAATTTTTGCGATAAGAAAAGGCGGGTAACAGATTGAAAGAAAAATTATATACAATACCGGTAAATGATGCATTTAATGAAGACTGTGAATGCCCGGTATGCTCTATGAGAAAAAGCCTTGAAATCAATGCGATTGATTATACGATGGGGCCGAGTTACATGGAAGATGATATCCGAGAAATGACTTCACGCTTGGGATTTTGTGAAAAGCATTTGGCAATGCTATATCAGAATCAGAATCGATTAGGCTTGGCTTTAATATTAAAGTCTCATATGGACAAAATTATCAGAGATGCCGAGAAATATACACAAATAAAGGATTGCGTCCCTTCCTTATTTAAAAGGAAAAGTGAGAAACCAGAGATTGTTTCCTATTTGGAGCAATTAGAAGAGTCCTGCTTTATCTGCGATAAAATTAATAATACCTTCGATCGATATATTGCAACGATATTTCATCTTTATCATCACGAGGAAAGCTTTCGGAAAAAATTTAACGAATCAAAAGGATTTTGCGTCAATCATTATAAAACACTATATTCTGCTTCAGCAGAATATTTGCGTGGGGAAGAGCAAATCCGGTTTCAAAAAGAATTAAATAAACTATTTATTGATAATATGAAACGGGTACGAGATGATTTAAGTTGGTTTATTGATAAATTCGATTACCGTAATGCAAATGAGCCCTGGAAAAACTCCAAGGACGCTTTGCCAAGGGCTATGGAGAAGACGAAAGGTATTTCGTTATAATTATCGATAAGGGAATCCTGCTATAGGAGTGGATTTTTAGAAGAAATCGAAAAGATAAGGTATTATAATCTTGAAAAAAGAATATACTTAAATAGTATATATCATGATGTAAAAGTTATTACCATTATGGTAATAACTTTTTTGTATGTTATAATAGTTAGGATAATATATACATTTATAGATTAATATAGAAAAAATGAGAAAACTAAAGAAAAACAGAGCATTTCAAAGGAAATATATGAAATCAGAGGTTTTTAAAAGAGCAGTAAAGTTGCATATTGAAAGCAAATTTACTAATATATAATCTATCAGTTAGCACTCAACCAAACAGAGTGCTAATAATCTCTAAGTCGGGATCCGATCCCAATAAAAATTAAAGGAGGAAACATGTCTATGAAACTTGTACCATTAGGAGATAGGGTAGTATTAAAGCAGTTATTAGCAGAAGAGACAACAAAATCAGGTATCGTATTACCCGGTCAGGCAAAAGAAAAACCACAGCAGGCAGAAGTTGTAGCTGTAGGTCCTGGCGGTATGATTGATGGAAAAGAAGTAACCATGCACGTTAAAGTTGGCGATAAGGTTATTTACTCAAAATATGCAGGAACTGAAGTTAAACTGGATGATGAAGAATTCATCGTTGTAAAACAGAACGATATTCTTGCAATAGTAGAAGACTAATTAAGGAGGTTCGTAAAAATGGCAAAAGATATTAAATTCAGTGCGGATGCCCGTGCGGCATTGGAAGCCGGTGCTAATAAATTAGCAGATACAGTGAAAGTTACCCTTGGACCAAAAGGAAGAAATGTTGTTTTAGATAAATCCTTTGGTGCACCATTAATTACAAACGATGGTGTAACAATTGCGAAAGAAATCGAATTAGAAGACCCATTTGAAAATATGGGCGCTCAGTTAGTGAAGGAAGTTGCTACTAAGACAAATGATGTTGCCGGTGATGGTACAACAACCGCTACCGTACTTGCACAGGCAATGATCAGAGAAGGTATGAAGAACCTGGCAGCAGGTGCGAACCCAATCATTTTAAGAAAAGGTATGAAGAAAGCTACCGATGTAGCTGTTGAAGCCATTACTAAGATGAGCTCTACCTTAAAAGGTAAAGAACAGATTGCAAGAGTTGCTGCTATTTCTGCCGGTGATGATGAAGTTGGTCAATTAGTAGCAGATGCTATGGAGAAGGTATCTGCAGACGGCGTTATCACGATCGAAGAGTCTAAGACAATGAAGACCGAGCTGGATTTAGTAGAAGGTATGCAATTTGACCGCGGTTATGTATCTGCATATATGTGCACAGATATGGATAAGATGGAAGCAATCTTAGAGAATCCATATATCTTAATTACCGATAAGAAAATCTCCAATGTTCAAGATATTCTTCCTCTTCTTGAGCAAGTTGTTCAAAGTGGTGCAAGATTACTTATCATTGCAGAGGATGTAGAAGGTGAAGCACTTACTACATTAGTACTGAATAAATTAAGAGGTACCTTCCAAGTAGTTGCAGTAAAAGCTCCTGGTTATGGTGATAGAAGAAAAGCTATGCTTCAGGATATCGCAATCTTAACTGGCGGTACAGTAATCACAGATGAGTTAGGACTTGATCTGAAGGAAGCTACATTAGAGCAATGTGGTCGTGCGAAATCCGTTAAAGTTCAGAAAGAGAACACCATCATTGTTGACGGTGAAGGTAAGAAAGAAGAAATTCAAGCTAGAATTAACCAGATCAAGGTTCAAATTGAAGAGACTACCTCTGAATTTGATAAAGAAAAATTACAAGAAAGACTTGCTAAACTTACAGGTGGCGTAGCTGTGATCCGTGTTGGTGCTGCAACTGAAACGGAAATGAAAGAGAACAAGCTTCGTATGGAAGACGCTCTTGCAGCTACAAAAGCAGCTGTAGAAGAAGGTATTATTGCAGGTGGTGGATCTGCTTACATTCATGCTTCTAAGGAAGTTGCTAAATTTGCTGCTACATTAGAGGGTGATGAGAAGACAGGTGCTAATATCATCTTAAAAGCGCTTGAAGCTCCTCTAAACTGCATTGTAACCAATGCCGGATTAGAAGGTTCCGTAGTTATCAATAAAGTAAGAGAAAGCGAAGTTGGTATTGGATTTGATGCATTACAAGAGAAATACGTGGATATGGTTGCAGCAGGTATCCTAGATCCTACTAAGGTTACCAGAACTGCACTTCAAAATGCTACCAGCGTAGCTTCCACTTTATTAACAACAGAAGCTGTTGTTGCGAATATCAAATCCAATGAACCTGCAAGCCCAGCAGGCGGAAACATGGGCATGATGTAATAAAAACCATATGAGTAGAAAGAATTGGTTTGCCAATTCTCACCATGAATTTAAAGAGGCTTTTGCATGTTGCGAAAGCCTCTTTTGGCATTATTACGTTTGTTGTCTACAATCTAAGAATTACATTTCCACAAATAGATTCCCATTTTTTATATTGACATTGGATAGCATATACATTAATATAAAGCAGTACAATTACATAATATTATTAATATTTGCTAGGGGAGCCCAAGGCTGAGAGGTATGATGCTATCATACTGACCCTCACAACTTGATCCGGATAATACCGGCGTAAGGAAGCAATCAAGTGGCCCCTCCTATGCAATAAAGGAGGTTTTTTTATGTTTCAGAAAGTTTTTGATTTCTTTGTTTATACGGACACTAGCTATGAGCCGTATAGTTATTACCCAACTACGGCGGGTAATATCGCTTTAATCGTTATTATACTATTGTTGCTTGTTGCTATGCTGGCGATTAGCGGTACCGGTAAGAAAATGCAGGCAAAGCAACTGGCATTTTCCGCTTTGGCGATGACTTTGGCAGTAGTTACTTCACTTTATACGGTTGTTGAGTTCCCATTTGGAGGCTCTATAACACTATTTCGTATGTTTTTTATTTGCTTTATTGGTTTCCTATATGGTACAAAGGCAGGTATTATAACCGGTGTAGCATATGGAATTTTGGATTTCATCTTAGAACCTTATGTAATACATCCGGTTCAGCTTCTGCTGGATTATCCCGTTGCTTTTGGATTGCTGGGCTTAGCTGGAGTATTTCGTCAATCTAAATACGGTATGATCAAAGGATATCTTTTGGGTGTCTTAGGAAGATATCTATGCCATGTGATTACTGGTGTTATATTCTTCTCAGAATATGCCGGGGATCAAAATCCTATCATATATTCCCTAAGTTATAATGCATCCTATATTGTACCAGAAGCCATAGCTACAGTATTAATTCTATTAATTCCTGCAGTTCGTAATGGATTATTTGAAGTTAAGAAGATGGCAGTGGAGATGTAAGCAGATATAGCAATGGAAAATGAATTATAAAATCAGTAACCCCACCTCTTACCATTGGTTTCGGTGGGGTTTTTGCATAAAGAAGGTTTCCATAATTATTCCGCCATTCTGGTGACAGCCACATAGATACCGGATATGCGATACCAGGTTGGAAAATCAACAATACCAGTTGCCGGCATACCGAATGTCTGCTGGAAAGCACGAACTGCATCCGCTGTCTGTTCATTGTATTGTCCTGTAACAGCTACTTTAGGTATAGCGATATAAGTGTCAGCGATTCGGTTCAGTTGTTCTTGAATCATTCTTACATTACCACCGGATGCGCCTATATTAAGGTCATATCCCGGCCATGAAGCAGGAACACCGGAAACCTGCGGGGCTGTATTTATAAACATATCTTCTCCATAGAAATGCCTTATGATACTAATTGCGTCATAGCCTTGATCTCCTAATTCCTTAGAACCCCATTGCGTCATCCAACCAGGACACTGAACTCGCTGACCATCGCAATATTGGGTTAGGATTGGCTGTTTTACATTCGGTCTGGATAAATAATTGACAAATAATTGGTCTACAGCATCACTGATATTGCTGTAGATGTTTCGACCCGCAATCCATTTGTGATCAAAAGCCGTTGAGCTAGTTACGGTAAAGTTGAAACCTTGGTTACGATACCACTCGGTGAAGACACGGTTTAAGGTAAAGGAAAGAATAGCAAGAATATTGGCATAAATTGCATTTTCCGGCCAAGTTGCATAGATTTCGCTGGAAGCTACATTTTTAATATAATCACGAAATCGTACATAATGGTTAGCAGCCGAGGTATCCGTAGGAGGTCCGTCATGGACGATAACAAATTCGGGGATGACTACGTTTTGCAATACGATTTCCCCGGTTTCTGCGGTATCTTTGATTTCAGGTTCCGCTATCTTAGGCGGATATTCGTAAAACAGTGTATGAGGAGCGACAACATATACTCTTTCTTCCGGAGCTTCCTCCAATTCGGTCTCCTGGATTGCTGTAACATTCGGAAGAATTTCCGCATCCTGTATGGTAATAGGAGAATAATTGGGGGCTGTAATCTGAATGGTGTAATTGGTATACGGCTGTGCCTCTTGCGCAGGATCCAAACTGTAGTCAATGGGGGGTGCCGGAAGTTCAACATCACCGGTTTTGCCTGATATATCCGTAGTCACTTGCTCAACTGGGGAGTCCGGTACACCGGAATAGGAAATGGTTACGGTAGCATTTTCGATAGGAGCAAAACGTTGATTTCTACAGAAGACTTGCAAACGACCGAAATTTTGCGTACCCATTTGAGCCGGATATATCCGATAAGGATTAACAGGGCTTTTAGTGGTATAATAATTTTCAAATAAATACATAGGTTTACCTCGATAAATCATTCATTACTACAATATGATATAGGATGATATCTTGTGCTTTTATTCTGCCATTCTGGTAACTGCGACATAAACAAAGGATATTTTATACCAGGTGGGAAGATCCACAATGCCGTTGGCTGGCAGATCAAATATACTTTGGAATATCCGTATCGCTTCCTGCGTTCTTGGACCGAAGATTCCATCCACCGATAACTTTGGTATTGCCGGGTAGTTATTAGCAATCGCATTTAGTTGCTCTTGAATAATCCGAACGGGCTCTCCCCTGCTTCCGACAGTTAAGTTATAACCGGGCCAGGATGCTGGAACGCCGGAAACTTCGGTTGCAGTATTGATATAGATGGTATTGCCATAGTAATGACGTAATATTTCAATTGCACTATATCCCTGATCAGCAAAGTCTTTGGAACCCCATTGTGACATCCAACCGGGACACTGGGTACGGTTGCCATCGCAATATTGCGTTAGTATTGGCTGCCTTACATTTGGCCTTGATAAATAGTTTACGAAAACGGAGTCTACCAAGAAACTGATATTGTCGTATATGTTTCTGCCGGGTATCCATTTATGGTCATAAGCAGTAGAAGAAGTGATTGTGAAATTATATCCTTGACTGCGATACCACTCGGTATAAACGCGATTCAGGGTAAAGGAAAGAATAGCAAGAATATTGGCATAAATTGCATTTTCCGGCCAAGTCGCATAGATTTCACTGCTTGCAACGTTTTTAATATAATCTCGGAACCTGACGTAATAATTTTGTGCAGACGCGTCATTGGGTGGTCCGTCATGAACGATAACAAATTCAGGAATAACAACTTGCTGCAATACGATTTCTCCGGTTTCTGAAGTAGGTTTTATCTCATCCTCCGGTATCTTGGGTGGATAATCACCAAATAAAGTATGCGGTGGAATTACATAAAGCGTATAATCCTCCAGTTCCGGTTGCGGTATTAAAGAACCTTCCTGCAGTGATAGTACCGCCGGAAAGATCTCTGCTCCATTGACGGTTATTGGTACATAATTTGGTGCAGAGATTTCAATATTGTAATTGGCATAAGGCTGCACGGGAGATGGTTCCAGACTGTATTCTATTGGAGGAGCCGGGAGGGAAACAATTTCAGTGATGCCGTTTTCATCGGTAGTCAGTTGTTCCAGTATGGTATTAGGATTATCAGGTGAAGTAATATTTACCTGAGCCCCGGGAATTGGGATCAAGTTTGGTGTAGTAGCACGAACTTGTAATTGTCCGAGCGCTTGCGTTCCCATCTGTGCAGGATATATTCGATAATTGCTAGAGGATATTCGAAATGGCTTCATATGAATGACTTCTATCCTTTCCTATCAATGTGAAAAGCACTATAGAATTCATAGTACTAATCAACTCTATTATTATTAAATTATGAAATAGGATGGAATGTGTGATTTTGAATTAAGAAGAACGGAAAGAATTAGAGGAAAGAAGATGAAAATGGGGCTAAAATATAGCGGTTCTAAGGCTGCGTCAGATGGGTATCTGCTACAGCCTTAGAACCCTTTGATTGATCTATTAAAACGTTAATTAAGAAATTTCTCTTAATTCTTGGCAGGAAGGATTTCAAGCCAGTAACCATCCGGATCATTGATAAAGTAAATACCCATATTGGGATTTTCGTAGCAGATGCAGCCTATTTCTTTATGCTTTTGGTATGCGGCGTTATAATCATCGGTTTCAAAAGCCAAATGGAATTCGTTATCACCAAGGTTATATGGGCGATTCCAATCTCTCAGCCAAGTTAACTCAAGCAGGTGATTGGAGATACCATCTCCTAAAAATACAATAATAAATTCACCGGATTCCGGCTCGATTCTTCTTGTTTCTTTTAGGCCAAGTGCTTTCTCATAGAATTCTAAGGATCTCTGTAGGTCTAAAACATTGATATTGTTATGAACAAATTTAAAATTCATGGAATTCATCCTTTCCTATATGATAATCGATTTTCTGTTCTAAGCATGTTCATTATAACATATGATTCCATTGGATTAAAACTACAAAAAGCAAAATAAAAGGAAAGTCCATAGGATTACTGGTAGAAAACTTGGATTCAATTCTTTACAACAGGAATCAAAAAGACCATGTAAACCTTGAATAGGAAAGGATACATGGTCTTTAAAATTCTGCAACTTTATTCTGTGTTAATTATTTGAAATTACTTCTTGCTTTTCGTTCTTAGTATCATTAGAAGATTTTTCTTTGTTCTCCTTGTTCAGGTTATATTTCTCAGTTAGGAATTGATCAAGAGCATCAACTAATTTACCAGCTTCTACGGAAGAAGCAATAGCTGCCTTCTCGGAAGTTCCATTAAAGAATTCTTCTAATGCGCTCGAAAAGCGTGGTAACAATTCCAAATCAGGATTTGTACTGAGGTAATTCTCTAATGCAGAAACATCCTCAGGATTTGTTACAATTAATGAGCAAACAGCAAATTTGTTATTACCATTGATGTCTTTGGCATCGATTTCTGCAAATAAGTACGTAAGCCCTTTATTTAGTGCGGTTATACGTCCTCCAATACTTACGGAAGCGATGGAGGAATTATAACTGGAAAATCTTGCGATTTCGGCTGTATTACTTGGTTTTAGGATAACTTTTAGTATATCACTTTTATTTAATCCTAAAATAATACGCGACTTGGTGAATCTAACACTAAACGCCGGAGGTCCTACGGTAACATTACAGGTTAAATCAACGGAATGATCACCATTTTTAACAGTAGCTATAATGGAAGTAGTACCAACCTTTTTTGCAGTAATCTTACCTTCATCATTAACAGAAGCAATTTCTGAATCATTGGATTTAAAACTAACCTTAGCATTTTCACTTAAATTGTATACTCTTAGCGTAAATGATTTATCTGTAACTAAGGTAACACTTTTTAAGTTTAGTCTGTATTCATTATTCGATTTTTCTTTATCAATATTACCAGTTTGTACAGCTAGGATATGATATGGTTTTGATGGTAATATGAAACTGAAAAATAGAAGTAAGCCAAGGGTAATTACAATTTTTTTAATCATTTTCATTAACATGGCTATCCTCCGAATCTAGAAATTCCTTATGTCACATCCTATCTATTCTATATCTAATATACCCTTACTTTTTGTCAGAAAAGTGTCATAATGTTAATTTTTATATAATAAATTATGAAAACATAACCAATTTCATACTAAATTTATTATTTTTAGAGCTTTTAGCACTTGTTTTCTATGTGCCATTTCATTTATAATGAAGTAGGAGTGTATTTTTTACATTTTTATTTCAGGATGATTTATAGATATCACCAATTTATTTATGAAGTGCAATATTATCTTCATTAATTTTAAAAATACTTAATAAAAATGAAACAAATGAGTTCTCTAATTCGTCTAACACATGGGATGACTTTTATTCATGTGGGGAGTGCGTGTTTGACCTAATCTACAAGAGATTTCACATTAGAGTACAAGATCATGATGAATAATTAATTCTTCATGATATTTTAAAATGTATGATAAATACAGTAACCTGCATATGAAAAAAGGGAAAATCTTAAAAGGAGGAATTTAATAATGCAGCATATTTTAATCGCAGATGATAATCGTGATATTACGGATATCTTATCTACATACTCCAGAATGGAAGGATTTGAACCTATCGTAGCGGGAGATGGAGAGGAAGCGATAAGGCTGTTTACTCAGTATAATCCAGAAGTTGTATTATTGGATGTGATGATGCCCAAGGAAGACGGATATGAAGTCTGCCGCAAAATCAGAAGCAAATCAAATGTTCCGGTAATTTTAATTACAGCCAGAGGAGAGGATTTTGATAAAATTATGGGGCTTGATATTGGGGCAGATGATTATATAGTAAAACCTTTTAGCCCAAGAGAGGTAATGGCAAGGGTAAGAGCAGTTTTAAGAAGAATGGCAAAATCAACAAAGGAAGAGACATCGGAAAACGTTATTAAAATTGACAATCTTGAAATAAACTTAGATGAATATACCTTACATATTAGTGGTAAGAAAGTAGCTCTTACAAAGAAGGAAATCGAAACCATGTGGACATTAGCCGGAAACCCGAATAAAGTCTTTACAAGAGATAACTTACTTGATAGTCTATGGGGATTTGATTACTTTGGTGACAGTAGAACCGTTGATTCCCATATTAAAAGGCTTCGTGCAAAATTGGATCAGGTAGAACACCCATCATGGTCGATTAAGACAATTTGGGGTGTTGGTTATAAATTTGAAATCGAAGAATAGACTTCGAACGATCTAAAGCCACTTAAGTGGCTTTTTCTATGATATTAGAATTCACATGGGATGGTAAACCAAGTAATACCTAAGCGAAACAGAAAGCAGGGATTTTATGGCGAAAGAGAATAAAGTACGTATTTATAATCGTTTATTTTTTAAGTTGTACTTAAATTATGCAATTATGCTTTTAGTTACAGCAGTACTTATATGTCTTATATTTATGAAACTTTACTATGATTCTACTATGAGGAATCATAGAGAGCAGTTGGAAAGACAAGCTTTAAAAGTTTCGGAAAGAATGACAGAGTTCGCGAAATATGGAAAAACAGATGAGTTTCTTGAGTACCTGAGTACTTTAGAGGAAATCAATAAGATGGATATATGGACTATCGCAAATCCAGATTCATCAAATCCGTTAAATGAAAACTTAATTACGAATACCTACGAGGAATTTTTGGGTACAGAAATCTATTCTGACTATACAAAAATTTTAAAAAGTGCATTTGCAGGAATCATGGATAACCTAACAAATTATGATGAAATATATCAAATGCAAACAATAACGGTAGCTGTACCTGTATATGGTGTGAATCTGGATGTATCCGGCGCTGTTTTGCTAAAATCACCAGTGGAAGGACAAAAAGCCATTATCTCAACAAGCTTGAGCCTTCTTGTTTTTAGTAGTATTGTAGCTCTTGCAATTTCCTTCCTAATAGTCATTGTCTTTGCTACCGAATTATCATTACCGATTTCGCGGATGCGAGTGACTGCATTGGAACTGGCAGCAGGAAATTATCATACCAAGACAGGGATAAAACGAAATGATGAAATTGGTAATCTAGCTAATACGATAGATATCTTATCTGAAAAATTATTGGAAAATGACATACAAAGAAAAAATTTGGAGCAAACACGTTTGGATTTCTTCGCCAATGTATCCCATGAATTAAGAACGCCAATAACCGTAGTCAGAGCTTATGTTGAGACATTGATTGACGGTGTGGTGAAAGATGAGGAAAAGAGAGAACAATACTATGAACGTATGCTATCAGAGTGTAAAAGTATGGAGCGCTTGGTAGGAGACCTATTAGTATTGTCCAAGATGCAAAACCCTGATTTTGCAATTGAAAAAGAACCTGTGGAATTGGTTCAGGTGTTTGAAGATATTATACGAAGTGCAAGTACCATTGCAGCAAAGAAAAATATCAAAATTAAAATCGAAAATAATCAGCCATTCTGCATGATTCTGGGTGATTATGACCGTCTCCGTCAGATGTTTATGATCATATTGGATAATGCCATAAAATTTTCCATGGAAAATAAAACGGTTTACATAATATTAAAGAAGACGGATAAAATAATAGTGACTATTAAAGATGAAGGTATCGGTATTGAACCTTCGGAAATTGAGCATATTTTTGAAAAATTCTATAAGTCTAGCTTGCGTCAGAATGCCAATGGTTCTGGCCTTGGGTTAGCAATAGCAAAACAGATTGCATTAAAGCATGATGGTGATATTGATGTAAAATCAGTCGTAGGTCAAGGAAGCGAATTCATATTCACGTTCCCTATCTATGAAGTAGAATCATAGCAAATCTTGGATATACCTAAGTTTGAGTTACAATATATACCAAACGAAAACAATAATAAATACCTTGAAATATGCTAGCTGATAAATTATAATAATGTTACAGAAACATTCCTGAAATGTGCGATACTCCTGTAATTTTGAACCTACAGATATAATAAGGGATTCCTACATCTGTGAGCGGATGTCAGGCCGCCTTAGGCAGCGGAAGGCAGAAACTCACATGCGGTTACCCACCTAGCATTGCTAGGCGTCAAAATACAGGAAACGGCATTTTGGGGCATTACTAAAGAGAAGAGCGGCCGTAGGCCGCTTTTTTTTATCCGTAAAAAGATAAGCTTGTCTTTTATTAGCAGAGAGATTAAAATGTAAGCAAGCACGAGTTCCAAAGGAATTTGTACTTCTGCTAATACTATAAATGTAATTGTGCAAGCAAATTCACATAGAAAAGAGGTATGGTAATTACTATGAAATATGGTTTTATATCAGTTGCGGCTGCAACGCCCGTGGTTAAGGTGGCGGATTGTAAGCATAATGCAGACCGTATAATCGAATTAATAGATATTGCAGATGAAAAAGGAATCAAATTCATTGTATTTCCGGAACTTTCTGTTACCGGATATACCTGCGGAGATTTATTCTTTCAGGATATTTTATTACGCAGGGCAAGAGAGGAAGTGAAAAGGATAGCAGAACATACCAGGGAGAAGGACTTGGTAGCTATCATAGGCTTCCCTTATGAAATGAATGGAAAGCTCTATAATACAGCGGCGGTTATTCATCAAGGAAAGGTTCTTGGCTTGATACCAAAAAGCAATCTCCCGAATTATGCACATTTTTATGAATTAAGAAATTTTACACCAGGTTTTGAAGAACCCGTACCTGTTAATTTTCTGGGAGAAGAGATCTATTTTGGTACCCGTATGCTGTTTCGATGCAATAATATGCCGGAATTTACATTCGCTGTGGAAATCTGTGAGGATCTTTGGATACCGCAATCTCCGAGCGCATATCACTGCAATGCAGGTGCTTTCCTCATTGCAAATCTTTCTGCCAGCAATGAAACTGCCGGTAAGGACAACTATCGCAGAGATTTAATTATTAATCAGTCTACAAGGTTGGTATGTGGCTATATCTATGCGAATGCTGGGGAGGGGGAATCCACGACTGATTTGGTGTTTGCAGGTCATAATATCATTGCGGAAAATGGCTCGGTTCTTGCAGAATCCGAAGCTTTTGAAAGTGGTTTGATACACACAGAAATTGATTTAGGAATGCTAAGTAATGAGCGTAAAAGAAGGAATACCTATGGTCCGAATACGATGCAATATCGTGTGATATCATTTTCCATCAACGAAGGGAAAGAGAATCTACCGGAAATTCCTTTAACCAGATACATTGCACCTTCTCCATTTATACCTGCAAAGAAAGAGGACAGGTTCAAACGTTGCAAGGATATTATTAATCTTCAGGCGCATGGTTTAAAGAATAGGCTTGCTCATACCGGAAGCAAACATGCGATTATCGGACTTTCCGGCGGACTTGATTCGACTCTTGCAATTCTTGTTATGAACAAAGCTTTCGATCTGTTAAAATTGGACAAAAAGGGGATTGTCGCTGTTACCATGCCTTGCTTTGGAACTACGGATCGAACCTATCATAATGCATTGACCCTTGCCGAAAGCCTTGGTGTTACATTATTAGAAATACCGATTAGGGAGGCTGTGGAAGTTCATTTTCGTGATATCGGACAGGATATGGATAACCATGATGTCACTTTTGAGAATAGTCAGGCAAGGGAACGTACACAAGTCCTTATGGATCTTGCCAATCGGTATAACGGTATCGTAATCGGAACCGGTGATATGTCCGAACTGGCTTTGGGATGGGCTACTTACAATGGGGATCATATGTCCATGTATGGTGTTAATGCTTCTGTTCCAAAGACGATGGTTCGCCATTTGGTTTCCTATCTCTGTGAAGTTGCCACCGATGAGAAATTAAAAGCGGTGCTGACCGATATTCTGGATACGCCGGTAAGCCCAGAACTACTTCCGCCGAAGGAAGGAGAAATTGCGCAAAAGACGGAGGATATCGTTGGTCCTTATGAATTGCATGATTTCTATCTTTACTATATCGTTCGGTATGGGTTTGAACCTGCAAAGGTATACCGCTTGGCAAAAATAGCATTTGCAGAGAAGTATTCGGATGATGTAATATTAAAGTGGCTAAAGGCTTTCTATCGAAGATTTATTACTCAGCAGTACAAGCGCTCCTGCTTACCGGATGGACCGAAAGTAGGAAGTATATCACTGTCTCCAAGGGGAGATTGGCGCATGCCAAGTGATGCATCCATACACTTGTGGATGAGTGAGTTGGAAAATCTTAAGTAAATTGCAGTTATGTTATGATTTATAAGGAACATTTTAAAATAATAAAAATCATAGGGGGAATACCGAATGGCACTAAAGATAATAACAGATTCAGCGTCGGATACACCAAAGTGGGTCATTGAGAAATATGGATTGCATATTATTCCTACACCGGTAGTAATCGAAGAAAAAGATTATTTTGACGGACAGACAATTTTCCCGGAAGAATTTTACGATATTCTTAGAAGTGGTAAAGATATTAAAACCTATCATATTAATTCACAAATGTTTTATGATAATTTTCTCCCTTACGCAGAGAATGGGGACGAAGTTATCTACATCTGCTTTTCCACCGGAATAGCAGGTACATATAATGCAGCGAACATTGCTAAAAATGAACTTTTGGAAAAATATCCGGATTTTGATTTGACGATTATCGATTCCCAATGTGCCTCCTTAGGATTCGGACTGGCAACCTACTATGCGCTTAGAATGCAGGAGAATGGCGCAAGTAAAGAGGAGATTATCGACGGCATTTGCTGGCATTGTAAACATATGGAGCATATTTTTACGGTGAATACTTTGGAATACCTTTTAAAAGGCGGAAGGTTAAGCAGAACATCCGCAATCGCCGGAGGGATATTGGATATAAAGCCAATTATTGAAGTAAATGATAATGGGGCACTTGAGTCAATCGGAAAAGTGAGAGGAAGACAAAAATCCTTAAAGAGATTAATTGAGCTTGTTGGGGAACGAGGAGCAGACCTTGCCAATCAAATGATTGGTATTGCTCATGGTGATGATGCCCCCACGATGGAATTTATGAAAAATCAGCTACGCAGTACCTATGGCTGTAAATACTTTATGGACAATTATGTAGGATGTGCTATTGGTGCGCATACCGGCCCTGGTATTATTGGAATTATTTTCTTAAATGAAGAATCCCCTTATAAGAAATATCTATAAAGAAATGCAGAAAGAGAAATTTCAAACGGAACAGTATTGTTTCATGAAATAAAATTTGGTTAAAGAAAATACTGTAATGCTTATTATTAAATAAGCATTACAGTATTAATAGAAGGTGCTATGTAAGTTTCCTAAGGTGTTGGCGTTGGAGTAACGGTAGCTTTATCAAGGGCAGCTTTGATTGCATCGAGCAATGCTTGCTGCGTATACTTGCTATCCTCGTTTAGCTTCACCTGTTCAATTGGAACATCCTCATATAATTGTGCCGCAATTGCATCCAGAGATGGTTGGATTAATGGGAACATAGTCGTAATGGTTTCATCAATATTGATGATCCTAACCGAGTTAATGTGATCCTTATCTACCACGACTTCAAGATTAATTGCCGTATCGCTTAATTCAATGGAGGAGGTCCATACGCCCGCCCTATATTTTACGGTATCATTGGATACAGTCTCATCTTTTTTGTCCGGCCAGAACATAAAGATAAGAAGTAGAATCAGAAGAATACCCAAGGCGGCAAAAATTACCGTATATATGATTTCTTTTAATTGGATAACGACTATTTTCGTCTTTGCCATTTCTATCCTCCGAGCATGATGCTTCATGTCTTAATCTTATTATATATTATTATAGTGCAGAATATTTTATGCAGATAAATTCCAAAGGATGGAGGGATTATTTATGTCCTTGCAGCTATTCTTAGGGAGTGCCGGTTCCGGTAAATCCTATCAGCTATACCGTGAGGTAATTGAACAGTCAAAACTACATAAGGATATCAACTATTTGGTTATTGTACCGGAGCAGTTTACCTTACAGACGCAGAAGGATATCGTAACCATGCACCCGGAGCACGGGGTAATGAATGTGGATATTCTTAGCTTCCTGCGATTCGCAATCCGTATTTTTGAAGAAGTCGGTGGAAATGATTACCCAATCCTTGAGGACACCGGTAAAAGCATGGTACTCCGTAAAGTAATCGCAGAGAAACGCAAAGACTTGATTCTATTTGGTTCCAATGTGAAAAAGCAAGGCTTTATCAGTGAATTAAAATCCCTATTATCCGAATTATTTCAATATAACGTTAAGCCGGATGACTTTAATAAAATGCAGGAGATCGCTGAGAATAAGCCGGTTCTAAAGGCAAAATTGGCAGATATCCTGACCGTTTATCAAGGATTTCAGGATTTTATGAAGGAAAAGTATATTACAGCAGAGGAAATCCTTGTAGTGCTGAATAGGATAATCGACCAGTCAGAGTGGTTGAGGAACAGCGTCATTTGCTTGGATGGCTTTACGGGTTTTACACCAAGCCAGTACCAACTTCTTGCTAAGATGATGCAGCACGCTAAAAAAGTTATGGTAACCGTTACGATTGATCCATCCGAGTCTCTTGAGACGCCGGTAGCGGATCATCAATTATTTGGATTAAGTAAGAAAACCATCCAGAAGCTATACAAAATAGCGAGGGATAATGCTATAGAAATTGAAGCACCGGTCTATGCAGAGGAATGTAATAAAAGCAAGGTTCCTTACCGTTTTCTAAATTCCCCTGCGCTTGCTTCTTTGGAGCATAATCTATTCCGCTATCCTTACAAAAGTTACGACAAAGAGCAGGAGGATATCCGTATCCATGAGACCAAGGATGCGGAAGAAGAGGTGGCATTTGTTGCCAGGGAAATCAGACGGTTAATTCGCGAGTATGGTTATCGCTATAAGGATATTGCAGTGGTAACCGGGGATATTGAAAACTACGGCAGAATTGTAAAGCAAAAATTTACCCAAATGGGTATTCCTTGTTTTATCGATTATAAGAAAGATATTTTAAGCAATCCGTTTGTTGAATTATTGCGATCCGTGATAGCCATTGTATCGGAGGATTATAGCTATGAAAGTGTATTCCGGTATCTAAGAACCGGATTATCCAATATTACCAAAGAAGATATCGATGTTCTTGAAAATTATATACTGGCTACGGGAATCCGAGGCAGTAAGCGGTATAAAGAACCATTTACAAGGAATTTTCGCAGCAGAGAGAAGGTTGATCTGGAACGGATGAATACCATAAGAGAGCAATTACTGGGGGAGGTCCATCCGTTCTACGAGGTAGTAAAGGATAAGGAAAGGAATCTTCGTGATTATACGACGGCACTCTACGAACTGGGAGTTCGCCTTCAGATTGAAAGGAAGCTTCAGGACTATGTGCAAAAGTTTCAAGAGGATAACCTTCCCCTCGCTGCCAAAGAGTTTGAGCAAGTGTACGGTATTGTTATGGAGCTGTATGACCAAATGGTACTACTGCTTGGTACGGAGCACTGTACAATCAAGGAATTTGGTGAAATCTTAGAAACCGGGTTAATGGAAGCGAAGATGGGGCTAATTCCTCCCGGTGTGGATGAAATTGTTGTCGGTGATACGGAACGAACCCGTCTTAAGGATATTAAAGTACTGTTCTTTATGGGAATGAATGAGGGAATCGTGCCTAAATCCTTATCCGGTGGTGGAATTCTTTCCGATATGGAACGGGAATTGTTGATAAGTCATGACATGGAACTGGCGCCAACGAAACGGCAGCAGGCATTTACCGAGCAATTCTATATTTATTTGAATATGACGAAACCGAAGGAAAAATTATACCTTACCTACCACAAAGTTAATGGGGAAGGTAAATCCGTTAATCCCTCCTTTCTTATCGGCAAGCTAAAACAGCTATTTCCAAAACTTACGATAATTAACGAAGACGAGAGTAAGGAAGATATGGAACATATCTTACGGGATAATGGACTAAGCTACTTAGCAGAAGGATTAAGAGAGTTTCATCAAAAGCAAGTCACTGATCTATGGAAGGAATTATTCCTATATTATAAGTCCGGGGAGGAAACGGCCAGGGTATTGAATAAGCTTGTGCAGGGAGCCTTCTTTATCAATAAAGAAAAAGGGATTGCAAAGCAAGCTGCAAAACTTCTTTATGGCCGTGAACTGAATGGAAGTGTTACGAGACTGGAACGATATGCAGGATGCGCCTTTGCGCATTTTCTGTCCTATGGACTTTCCCTGGAAGAGCGCAGGGAATATAAACTTGCAATACCGGATATCGGGAATATCTTTCACAATGCGATTGATCACTTTTCAAAGAAACTGGATGCCAGCGAATATACCTGGCATAGCATACCCGATGAAGTCCGGGAAGATTGGGCAATCAAAAGCGTGGAGCAAGCCGTGGAGGAATATGAAAATACCTTCCTTAAGAGCACGAAGCGAAATGAATATTTAGTTACAAGAATTAAGCGGATTACCATTAGAACCCTTTGGGCATTATGTAACCAAATTAAGCAAGGTGCTTTTGAGCCGGCCGGTTATGAGATGCCATTCTACCATACACCGGATACTGCGTTAACTTTGCGGGGAAGGATTGACCGCCTAGATTTATACGAGGAAGAAGATAAAATCTATGTTCGAGTAATTGATTATAAATCGGGAAGCACCTTCTTTGATATCAACAGTATCTATTACGGATTGCAGCAGCAGCTTTCCATTTACCTAAGTGCCGCTATGGATTACTTGCATAAACGGTATCCGGACAAGGAAGTAGTGCCTTCGGGGATTTTCTATTACCATATTGATGATCCGATTGTAGCTAAGTCCGAGCAGGCAGAGGAGGAAATTTTTAAGATCTTGCGAATGAATGGTTTAGTGAATAATGAGAAGAAAGTATTGGCATTGATGGATCAAAACCTTACGGGGCCGGATGGAACCCTGCGGGCTTCCGTGAAATCCGTTATCATTCCGATTGAGACGAATAAGGAAGGAGAACTTTCCAAGAGGTCTATTGCTGCAACGAAGAAACAGATCCATGCTTTAGTAAACTATGTGAATCAAAAATTAGTGGAAGATGGCAAGCAGATTCTAGCGGGTGATACGAGCCTTAATCCATACCGTATGGGTGACCGTACCGCATGTGATTATTGTGAATTCCGCTCTGCTTGTGGTTTTGACAGCAGACTTCCTGGGTTTGGATACCGCAATCTTGCTAAGAAATCTACCGAAGAGTTGAAGAAGGAGATCTTCGGGGAGGATGCGTAGCCTCATTTTTCTGATTTGGTGCATTCTACGGTACCTTGCTGATGCAATCCTTTGAAATCATACAATCCCCCGCAAGAAAGACTACGAAAATTCCTTTTATCCTTGGGGTTTGAAGGTTGGTAGAATTATAGAAATCATTTAACTAAGTGTCACATTACTAAATTTCTTGTAGGGGTGTTACGGTAATAGAAAATTTTATATTCGTGTTTATCATAAGGGATTTGATTTTTTATGAAATAATAAAATTTTAAGTAAGAGGTGTGAATTTGTATTATTCGACTGATAAAAGAATGAAAGTTAATCACATAAAAACATGGATAGTATGAAAAACAAGTAAGAATAATGAAAAAATTATGAAATAGCAAATTTGTATATGGATAAATCAAGTTATCCACGTAGAAAAGTATGTTGAATGTATAAAAAAGCGTGGAATATAGATTCCACAAGTTTTACTAAGGAGATTGGATATGGGTTGGACAAAGGCGCAACAAAAGGTGATTGATACCAGGAATAAGAATTTATTGGTTTCAGCTGCGGCAGGATCGGGTAAGACTGCCGTTTTAGTTGAGCGTATTATTAACATGATTTCGGAAGGTGAACATCCCATGGATATTGATCATTTGCTGGTGGTTACCTTTACCAATGCGGCAGCAGCAGAAATGCGTGGACGTATTGGCAAAGCGATTGATGAGAAACTACAAAAGGAACCGGATAATGCCCACCTTCAGAAACAGGTTTCCCTTCTCCAAAGTGCCCATATTACAACCATACATAGCTTCTGTTTAAATGTTATTAGAAATTACTTTCATCGAATTGACTTAGATCCGGCGTTTAAAATTGCGGAGGAATCGGAGATTACCTTAATGAAATCCGATGTCATTGCAGATATTTTAGAGCGGTGGTATGAGGAAGGTAGTGAGGATTTCCATGCATTTATTGAAAGTTATTCCTATTCCAAATCGGATGCGCCGGTGGAAGACCTGATTTTACAGATGTATTCCTTTTCAATGAGTGCTCCATGGCCGGAAAAGTGGATGGCTGATAGACAAAAGGCATTTGAGATTGAAACGATGGAGGATATGAATAACACTTCTTGGATGCAGGAACTTCTCAAATATATTAAAACCGTGCTGGGAGATTTAATTGATAAAAATGCCAAAGCGATTGCGGTTTGTAATGAGCCCGGGGGACCGGGGGCATATCTTCCTGCCCTTTTATCCGATCGGGATCTATTGTTGAAGCTGGAACAAAATACTACCTATGAAGAATATGCCAAGGCATTCCTGGACATTTCCTATGCAAGGTTATCGAATAAGAAAGAGGAAGGGGTACTACCTGCGCTTAAAGATAAGGTTAAGGTACTTCGGGAAGAGGTAAAGAAGGGATTGAAAGATCTAACTGGCCAATTCTTCTATCAGGAGCCTAAGGAAATGTTAGCCGATATGCAGGCGGTTAATAAAGTGATGCATGTTTTATTCGCGCTGACAAAGGACTTTATGAGGGAATTTGCAGCCAGGAAGGAAGAAAAGAACATCATTGACTTTAATGATATAGAGCATTTTGCTTTAAAAATCCTGGTGGAAGAAAAGGACGGGGAAATGGTTCCTACGGATGCTGCCAAGGAGCTTTCTGAGCAGTTTGAAGAAATTCTGATTGATGAATACCAGGATAGTAACCTGGTACAGGAAACCATACTGCAAAGTATCTCTCGGGAACGGATCGGAAAGCCCAATCGTTTTATGGTAGGCGATGTTAAGCAAAGTATCTATAAGTTCCGTTTGGCTATGCCGGAGCTTTTTATGGAGAAATATAAGACGTACTCCACAAAGGAGCAAAGGGAGAATGGTGAGGTAAATCTCTATCAAAGGATTGATTTGGACCGGAATTTTAGAAGCAGGAAAGTTGTCTTAGATTATGTTAATACGATCTTTGAGCAGATTATGCAGGAATCGGTTGGTGGAATCGTATATGATCAGGCAGCAGCGCTGGCTTATGGGGGATTGTTTGATACGGAGAACTCATGTGAAACTTCACAAAAGCTAAGACTGGCAGAGGATGTGGAACTTCTGCTGGTATCCGAGGAGAATGAGGAAGCGAAAGAGAATACGGATGAATCCAGCGTAGGGATAGGTTCTGAGATTAGTGAATCGGAAATGCAACAGTCGATGGAAGAAGATACGGAGGAAAAGGTCTATACCAAAAAGGAAATGGAAGCAAGAGCAATTGCTAGGAGAATCAAGGAGCTAACCAATCCGGAGACAGGTCTTATGCTATATGATAGTAAAACCAAAACCTATCGCCGTGCAGCTTACCGGGATATGGTAATTTTGCTTCGGAGCATGTCCGGTTGGTCCGAAGTGTTTGTTAATACGCTGATGCAGGAAGGCATCCCTGCCTATGCAGATACCGGGACCGGCTATTTTCAAACCGTTGAGATTATGACACTCTTAAATGTTCTTCGTATCATTGATAATCCAAGGCAGGACATACCGCTTGTAGGGGTGCTTTATTCTCCAATTGTTGGTTTGACTACTACGCAGCTTGCGCTGATACGGGCAGCTGATCCGAATAATAGCATGTATACGGCAGTAACTTCCTACGTTAAGGAAGGCAGCAATGAGGAACTTCGCAGTCAATTAGATCGTTTCCTCACGCAGCTAGCCGCATTCCGAAATAAGGTCAACCATACACCAATCCATGAATTACTGCAGGATATCCTGGAGCAAACAGGATATTACTACTACGTTTTAGCTATGCCTGGTGGAGAGCGGAGAAAAGCGAATATCGATATGTTAATCTCACTTGCCGTACGATTTGAAAAAGGTAGCTATAGCGGATTATTCCATTTTATTCGTTATATCGAAAAGCTTCATAAATATGAAGTAGACTTTGGAGAAGCAGCTACTTCCGGAGAACAGGATGATACCGTTCGAATTATGAGTATTCATAAAAGCAAGGGACTGGAATTCCCTGTTGTATTTGTAGGTGGAATGAGTAAGCAGTTTAACATGCAGGATTTGCGAAGCCATATCATCATTCATAATGACCTGGGGGTAGGCCCGGAATATATCGATAGCGAAAAAAGAACGAAAGTGCCTACCTTGTTGAAAAAGGTTATTCAGAAGAAGGTTCAGATTGAGAATCTGGGGGAAGAGCTTCGCGTTCTGTATGTAGCTATGACGAGAGCAAAGGAAAAGTTGATTATGACAGGATTTTTAAAATCCATGGAGGAACTAAAGAAGAAAGACTTTTCCTTCTTCGAGTTAATTTCGGCAAAAACGTACCTTGATTGGGTGCTTCCTGCCATGATTAACCGAATAGGTAACGACTTAAAGCCGGAAAATGATATGCTCCAATTAAAGAAAGATGGTATGGTAATCCGTATTATAAATAGAGAAAATCTCTTAATGGAAGAGATTAAGAAACAGATTTTTCTTCGTAATGATGAGGAGGAGTTATTGTCCATTCAGCCGCATCTGGTCTATGATGAGAAATTAATGGAAGAGATTAAGAAACGAATGCAATTCACTTATCCTTATGAAAAAGAGGCGAATTTACGAGTAAAGATGACAGTCTCGGAACTGAAAAAACTGGGACAGTTCCTCGAAACAGAAGATAGTGAAATTCTTTATCCTAATACGCCTCTAAAAAATACATCTTATATGGAAGAAACGATTATAGAAATATCCGACGATCATAAAGCGAAAGATAAGAAATTATATAAAGGAGAAGCAAAAAAGAACGGATACATTGACGCAATACCACTAGAAGAGAAAAAACAAGAGGATCTTCAATATAACGAAGAAAATAAGGAAACAGAATTTGAGGCAACGGTACCAAACTTTATACGTCAAAAGGAAACGGTGTTTACCGGAGCTGACCTGGGAACTCTGTATCATAAAGTACTTAAGCTTTTGGACATCAGCAAAGTGCATAGTATGGAAGATTTAAAAATGCAATTGCATGAAATGGTGGTAAAGGGCAAAGTAAAGGAAGAGGAACTTCGCAGGTTAAATATCTACAACCTATATACGTTTACCAACAGCGACATTGCAAAACGAATGTGCAAAGCGCAGGCGAATAATAAATTATTCAAGGAGCAGCAGTTCGTCTTCGGAATCAAGGCCAATGAGATTTATAAGGATTTGGACAGTGATGAACTTGTACTAATCCAAGGTATCATTGATGTGTTCTTTGAAGAAGATGGGGAACTGGTTCTGCTTGATTACAAATCCGATGCGATTAGGAATGAACAACTGCTAATTGATCGCTACGAAGTACAGCTACAATACTATCAACGAGCCTTGGAACAGATGTTTAAGAAAAAAGTGAAGGAAAAAATCATTTATTCTCTTTATACCGCTAAGGAAATCCGTTTAGATTAGAATAAGATGGGAACACTCTAATCAGAAAACTATTTCTGAGAAAGGGTGAAACTTATGGGTAAGAAGAAAGAGAAGAAAATTGATTTGGATAACCTAAAACCAGAGGAAGAGATGAAATATGAGATTGCCAGGGAGTTGGGTTATCTGGATAAGGTAATGACAACAGGATGGAACTCTCTAACGGCAAAAGAATCCGGGCGGATCGGTGGCATCATAACCAAAAAGAGAAGAGAAATGAAAAAGCAAAGTTTACAGGAAAATGAAGAAGACAGAGCATAATTGACTCTGTCTTTTTCTATGCTTGTGCAAAGAAGCATGATCACTATCTCGTTATAGGAATGTATTTGCACTAATTCTTTCCTATAAATTTGATAGCGAGATAAAGGATATTTTGACTTACGAAGGTATCGTTTTACTTATTATTGGGTTTCTGATTTCAATGAAAGGCAATCCTTCGGGATTAAACATCAACGGGATAGGACATGATAATGCTAACATAATTTCTTTCTTGAGCAATGAAATTACTAGACAAGAACGGGAATATAAACCTTATTACAAAGATTTTTTAAAAATAATGTGGTGGAATTTGCATTTGGTAATTTGGTTTTAATTTTAGGGGGTATTTTCTTGCTTGTTTTTAGTTTTCTATTATAAAATTTCCAATAACCAATAATTTGTTTGTTCATTCATATGGCTGTATTTATTCAGAACCATACCCGGTCAACCATGGATATAATACAATAAAATAACCTAAGGCATACAATAAAAAAGAAGGACACATAATACAAGTTTTATACATAAGTATGTGTCCTTCTTTTTGGCATCTTTATCATATCATCTTTTGCTATGCTATTATTTTGAGATATTATTTAATACTATTGTTTGTAACATATGAAGTAGAATATGGTACCTATTCGGTATGAAATTCATGTTTTCAATTTCTTATAAGTTAATTGGAAATTCCGTATTCCTAAAAATCCTTTGATAGCTACACATACGCCTCCAAGAAGAATGGAAGTATCCTGCAGTACGGATGGGACAATCTTAACATAGCTATTCATTTTACTACGGAGTGCTTCCTCAATACGATTCGTAATATGCGGGAAGAAGATTGTAAAAGAACTATTGATTACAACAATATCCGGATTGTATGCATTTAGTACGTTGTTAACACATACAGACATGTATTTGATAAACTGATCCATAATTTCTTTGGCATCCGGATCATCTTTCTCATACATTTTACTAAAGTAATCAAAGTTAACCTCTTCCAGCCCTTTTTTCTTTGCAAACTGTTGTAGAAGGGTTCTTTCGGATACATATTGCTCTAAGCAACCTCTATTACCGCAAGGGCACTGTCTTCCGTCAATCTCAACTATCGTATGACCGAATTCACCGGCTCTACCATTATAACCGGCGTAAAGTTCATGATTGATTATGATTCCAAGACCAACACCGGAATGGATACTGATATTCGCAATATTCGGGTAATCGTATTGGAATGTCATCTCACCAATTGCAGATAGATTAGCTTCATTCTCCAAATAGACCGGAGTATTAAAATGTGCACTTAATTCCTCTGCCAAGTTAAGATTGGATAGGTTATAGTAAGGAGCAAAGGAAACTCGATTATTTGCAATAACACCATGGATACCAAGGGTAATACCTACGAGACCATATGGACTGCCTTTCGGAAGCTTCATTGACTCAACTAGCTGAATGAGGATGTTAACAAGATTGGCAGGATTCTTAGGAGTCTTTATCTGCTTTAAGCTGCAGTCTTCTCCAAGTAGATCAGCGACCAAAGCAGAAATTGTTTCAACACCAATATCAATACAAATAACATAACCAGCTTTCTTATTTAAACTTAAAAGAATCGGTTTTCTACCTAAATTGGTGTCGTCGCTACCGATCTCAATAACAAGTTTCCTATTGATTAATTCCTGAACGATGGCTGAGATTGTTGCCTTAGTTAAACCAAGATGCTTAGCAATCGCTGCTCTAGATATTGCGTTTTGGTTAATGATGGTTTCCAGTACTAAATTTGTATTGATATCTCGTATGAGTTCTTTACTGCCTGTTACCATTACAGTCACCCTTTGTTTCCCTTCATTTCATAATCATGACATAGGAAAAGGCCTAATTTCCATAAGCCACGTCCAATGCTATTACTTTATAGTATCATAAAAATTGTAAATTGTGAAGTAATTTTAATGGATTTGTAAAATTATACAATATAATCAGTGGTTTTGCCATATCTTCTTAATGCAACGATATTATGATGTCGAAGATACCATGATGCAATGTGCAGTATGATAAAGGATTCGTTAATATGGATACTCTTTTTGTGAGGAAGCACAAGCATCTACTTGACATCAACACTACAGATTGCTATATTTAAAATAGATAGTTTACTCATCAAATTTATTATAGCGACTCTAATAAGTGCCTAATCAATGAAGCTTTAGGCTATGTTAATGTTGAAAGGAGATTATACATATGTTGTATATCGGTGTGGATTTGGGAACATCCTCCGTTAAGCTTTTGCTGATGGATGAAGTTGGGGACATTAAAAGTATCGTAACAAGGGAATATCCATTATATTTCCCTAAGCCAGGCTGGTCTGAGCAAAATCCGGAAGATTGGTACGCAGCACTTGTTGACGGAATTAAGGAGTTAACTAAGGATTGTAATAAGGCAGAAATCGATGGTATCAGCTTTAGCGGACAGATGCACGGAATGGTTATCCTCGATGAGAATGATCAGGTAATTCGACCTGCAATTTTATGGAACGATGGACGTACGCAAGAAGAATGTGATTATTTGAATAATGAAATCGGCAGAGAGAAAATTTCAAGCTATACTGCGAACATGGCTCTGACTGGTTTTACAGCACCTAAGTTACTATGGGTAAGAAAACATGAGCCGGAGAATTTTGCAAAAATCAAGAAAGTAATGCTTCCAAAGGATTATATCGCGTATCGTTTATCCGGTATTCATTGTACGGATGTTTCTGATGCTTCCGGTATGCTACTGTTTGATGTTAAGAACAAACGTTGGTCTAAGGAAATGCTTGATATCTGCGGGTTAAAAGAGGAGCAGATGGCTAAGATTCACGAATCCTCACAAGTAGTTGGCACTTTGACAAAGGTAGCAGCGAAAGAACTGGATTTGCCGGAAAGTATTAAGGTAATTGCCGGTGGAGGTGACCAAGCAGTAGCTGCCGTTGGTACCGGTACCGTGGGAGAAGGTATGTGCAACGTATCGCTAGGAACTTCCGGTGTTGTATTTGTAGCAAGTCAAAAATTTGCGGTGGATGATAAGAATGCTCTTCATGCCTTCTGCCATGCGGATGGGAAATATCATTTCATGGGCGTTATGCTATCCGCAGCAGCATCCAATAAATGGTGGATGGATGAAATCATTGGAACGAAAGATTACGCGAAGGAGCAGGCAGGTATCACTAAGTTAGGTGAGAATAATGTTTATTTCCTGCCTTATTTGATGGGTGAGAGAACGCCGCATAACAATCCTAATGCAAGGGGAACCTTTATCGGTATGACTATGGATACCACGCGTGCAGATATGACGCAGGCGGTACTCGAAGGAGTGGCATTTGCACTCCGTGATTCCTTTGAGATTACCAAATCCCTCGGTATTACCATTGATCGTATCCGTATTAATGGTGGAGGAGCTAAGAGCCCGCTTTGGTGCAAGATTATAGCCAATATTTTGAATGTTAAAGTAGATAAGATAAATTCAGCAGAAGGACCGGCATTCGGTGCAGCAATTCTTGCTGCTGTTGGATGCGGCAAGTACGCTTCGGTAGAGGAAGCATGCAGTAAGCTGATTAAGGTTACAGAAACAACAGAGCAAGATCCGGAAATTGTGGAACGCTACAATAAGCGATATGAAGTGTTTAAACAGCTCTATCCAACATTAAAAGAAATGTTTGATAAGATGGTGTAAAACTAATAAAAATACATATAAAAGAAATGCATAAATGAAATTAATTTAAATTGTTATAGCAGAAAACGGATAGGAATCCCTTCAAAACACTGAAGACTATCCGTTTTCTGCAATTTTGTATCCCGATAATTTCATTGATGAATTTCTATTAATTCATGACAAGTGAATTGGCGTACCAATTCCTCTTGTTCAATATAATTGTAGTTATCCATTCGATTTAGTGCCATCATAATATCATAATGGGACGATTAGTGTACCATTCCTATTTTTATGTTTTATGATTTGCCATCTCATTTTTGGTATGGTAGAATTATCTTTCAGTAACAATATAAATGAGTTCAATGCAATTAATGTGAGTAACACCAACATTAATGAAATCAACCATTAACTATAATAAGGATTATCATTAATTAAGGGAATCCATGATATGGATGACTAATATGAATGAATATGAAGAAGAAAGGAGCTGCGCATTATGCAGCCGTATACCGGATTTGCGTCCGTTTATGATGTGTTTATGGATAATGTGCCCTATGATGAATGGACGGATTATGTGGTGCATTTGCTGAATAAGTATGGTGTGAAGAATGGTCTTGTGCTGGAGTTGGGATGTGGCACAGGCAGTATGACCGAAAGATTGGCATTGAAGGGCTATGATATGATTGGGATCGATTCTTCTGAAGATATGTTAGCGATTGCGAGAGAAAAATCGATTGAGAATGGTAACAATATCTTATACCTTTGTCAGGATATGCGGGAATTTGAGTTGTATGGTACTGTGGCAGCAGTTGTCAGTGTATGCGACAGTATGAATTATATTCTGAATGAGGAAAATCTCTTAAAAGTATTCCGTCTCGTAAATAATTATCTAGATCCCAAAGGGTTATTTATCTTTGACCTGGACACGCAATATGCTTATGAGGAAGTGATTGGTGATTCAACCATTGCAGAGAATCGGGATGAGGGCAGCTTTATCTGGGAAAATACGTATTATAAAGAGGAAATGATTAATGAAATTAATCTTACGTTATTCCTTCCGGCGGAGGATGATGAGGACAATGAGAAGCGTGATTCTCAGGAACCGAGATATTTCATAAAGCATGAGGAAACCCATTATCGAAGAGCGTATTCCATAGATACGATTCGAAGGTTAATAGAAAAGGCAGGAATGGAATGGGTTGCTGTATATGATGCATTGACGGAGAACGAACCAAACCAATATAGTGAACGTGTCTATATCATTGCAAGAGAAGGACATCAAGAAAATAAATTATATATTACTGATGAAAATGTTGATAGGAAATAATAACAGGAGGTAACTATGGCAGATTATATCGTAAGAGCCAGTGCGGCGGATAATCAGATTCGAGCATTTGCAGCAACAACAAAAGAATTAGTGGAATACGCAAGGAGTGTTCATGAGACAAGCCCGGTTGCCACAGCCGCATTGGGCAGATTATTAACAGCGGGCGCAATGATGGGTGTTATGATGAAAGGGGATAAGGATTTGTTAACCCTTCAGATAAAAGGCGACGGTCCCATCCTTGGGTTAACCGTAACTGCCAATTCGAAAGGAAGTGTTAAGGGTTATGTCCATAACCCGGAAGTAATGCTTCCTCCAAATCCACAGGGTAAGCTTGATGTTGGTGGTGCCATAGGAAAAGGTACCCTTAGCGTTATCAAGGATTTGGGACTTAAGGAGCCATATATTGGACAGACAAACCTGATATCCGGTGAGATTGCAGAGGATATTACCTATTATTATGCAGCAAGTGAGCAGGTACCCTCCGCGGTGGCTTTAGGGGTTCTGATGAATAAGAACAATACCGTTAAAAGAGCGGGTGGTTTTATCATTCAATTGCTGCCTTTTGCTGAGGAGGAAGTTATTGCAAAACTTGAAGCAAAAATCAGTGAAATATCCTCAATTACCGCAATGCTTGATCAAGATATGACGCCGGAAATGATTCTGGAACATATTCTGGGGGATTTTGGAGTGGAAATTAATGAGCGAATTCCGACTGCCTTTGCATGCGATTGCAGCAAAGAGCGTGTGGAGAAAGCAATTATTTCCATTGGCGAAAAAGATATTAAAGAAATGATCGAGGATAATGAACCGATTGAGGTAAATTGTCATTTCTGCAACAAGAATTATACGTTCTCTGTCGATGAGTTGAAGGATATCTTGGCTAAGAGCTTAAATAAATAATGATAAAAAGAGACTGCTCTAAAATATGAGGTACACAGGGTGATCCAACACACTTTGTATGTTTACACACCGATATAAGTAAACCTGCTGTGATTTACTTCTCATGGTGCATTACGGTTCATCCCTGTGTACCTTATTAATGTTATGGCAGCCTCTTATTGATAATATCGTTACGGATGATTCTCGGATTGCAGTTGCTCAATTTTCCATTTACATTTCCAAACGACTTTTAAAATGGCGAGAGATATAGCAAAGAGTAAGCCTGTAAGCATTCCCAGAAGGTAAGACTTGGTGGTAATTGCACAGAACAGTTCTGTAAAAAAACAAGCAAGTTCCAAAATCAGCAATGCTTGGAACAAATTTTTAATTTTCGTATAATGCGTTATCTTTGATTCCGCATCAGTATATAACTCAAATGGACCATCGGATGCATTTTTCCGTAAGAACACCCATTTCCACCATTGGGATATTACTTGTACTTTTGCATCCTCCATGAAAGCTACATAGTCATCCATTTCCTCGACTGGTCGATCCAATAAGTCAATCTGATAAATGTATTCGCCCGGTTCGCATCTCTCAAAAAAGTAGAAGCCAAGAAAGAATTTCATAAATGCCCATCCGCTGTTGCACATTTTATTAAGCCAATTGGTTTCTGCATCTTTATCATAATATAATCGAAATCTCACCATGGAAATACCCCCTTATTCATTCATTTTTTTCGCATTATTAAGAAGTTCATTTAGCCGTTTCACTTCATTTTGAAATATTTCTTTGCCTGTATTCGTAATGAGATATTCCTTCTTCTTTCTGGAATCCTTATCTTCACTATACAATCGAATCCACCCTTTGGTGAGCATGGAATTGATAGCTCCGTATAAGGTTCCAGGGCCCAATGTTACTCTACCATCTGTCATTTCGGATACTTCTTGAATGATACCGTAACCATGGTTTGGCTTACGTAATGATAAGAGAATATAAAATAAAGCTTCTGTTAAGGGTGTGCTATTATTCAAATATATCAACCTCCAATATATCGCCATCCGTTATATATAATATATCACAAAACGATATATTTGTCAACGATATATTGAAATCTTTTGTAAAACTGTGAACATTGAATCATGATTGCGAAATTATTAAAATATATAAAATACCGTTATTTTAGAAAATCAATGTCAGATATTACAAACATTATATAAAGTAAGCCATTGAGACTTTGCGTTAGAAAATATAAAATGGGAAAATAGAGTTACATAACAGATATTCCATACAATTCTATGACAAATCAGAGGAGGTATTATTTATGGAAGGTGCATTCTATACAGGGGAATACAGAAACATTTTTAAAGAATTAGGATTTAGTGAGGCGGAAATTGAAAGAAAGTTGGAGGAGGCTTATCAGACGATTTTCTATGGTTCCGAGGAGGAACGCTTCTATCATGAGTTTGGGGAGGATATGGCTTATATTGAGGACACCGGTAATCATGATGTTCGAACGGAAGGCATGTCCTATGGCATGATGATGTGCGTGCAAAGAAACTGGAAGAAAGAATTTGATTGTCTATGGAAATTTGCTAAGACATTCATGTGGATGGAAGATGGGGTAAATAGCGGATACTTCGCCTGGTCGGTGCAAACGGACGGAACGAAGAACTCCTACGGACCGGCACCGGATGGGGAGGAGTATTTTGCAATGGCATTATTTTTCGCTTCCAACCGCTGGGGTGATGGAGAAGGCATCTATCATTATTCCAGGGAAGCCAGAGCGATTCTTCATGAATGCGTACATAAAGGAGAAAATGGAACAGCAGGATTTCCGATGTGGGAGCCCAGTAATAAATTAATCAAATTTGTACCTAACTGTGATTTCACAGATCCATCCTATCATTTGCCGCATTTCTATGAACTTTTTGCATTATGGGCGAATGAAGGGGACCGCAAGTTTTGGAAGGAAGCTGCCAAAGCTAGTCGAGAGTATCTAAAAAAAGCCTGTCATCCGATAACCGGATTGGCTCCGGAATATTCTTTCTACAATGGGGCACCATATACACATGACAATCGGCATCGATATTATAGCGATTCCTATCGTGTGCCTGCCAATTTAGGTCTGGATTATGCATGGTTTGCAGCAGATCCTTGGGAATGTCAATGTGCAGAGAAGATTCAAAGATTTTTCTGCGATACTGTTAAGGGAAGAATAGATATGGTTTATGAGCTGGATGGAACCATTATAGAGGAAAAAGCACTGCATCCTGTAGCGATTATCGCAACCAATGCCCAGGCTTCCTTAGCGAGCAGTAAACATCAAACGCTTAGCAAGTATCAAAAGGAATGTGTGGAGTTATTCTGGAATACCCCTTTGCGGAAAGGCAACCGAAGATATTATGATAACTGTCTCTACCTTTTCGCTTTGCTATCCTTAAGTGGTAATTATAGGATTTATAGATAAACCCCACATATTGTCAAAGTTTAGTATTGCAGTAATATACTTTCTCTGCTAAAATCTATAGGTATTTAAATATAATTTAAGAATTCAGGGGGTATCATGAAGCTTTTGCAGTCATCTTATGGAACAGACACGAAAGAAAAAGCAAGAGATTACTTCTTTGATAACATTCGAACCATTTTAATTGCATTTGTTGTATGGGGACATCTTCTTACAGCTGCAATTGAAGATTTTAATGCAATCAAAAGTATCTATTTTTTTATTTACTTTTTCCACATGCCTGCAATGGTATTTATATCGGGATATTTTTCTAAAAATGTCGAAAAAAGCAGAGAAAAAGCTTTTGAAACAATTCTGTTACCGTATATAATACTGAATATAATAAATTATGTTTTTAAGATTTATATTATTAAAGAAGAGTATTTTGGTTTCCGGTTTTTACAGCCAACCTGGGGACTATGGTATTTGCTGACATTATTTATCTGGAAATTCTTTCTGAAAGATTTCATACGTATTCGATTTATTCTGCCACTTAGCTTACTTCTTGGAATACTAAGTGGTTTTAGTAAGGAATTTTCCGGGTATCTTGCACTTGGCAGAATGGTTAATTTCCTTCCATTCTTCCTTGTGGGCTACTATTGCACGAGGGAGCATATTGAGAAAATCAAACGAATTCCGAAGATTATTTCCATTGCAATTATTATAATAAATGCAGTGGTATCTACTTATGCAGTGAATAAGGATTTGTTCGAAGAAACCTTTCTATTTTTGAAGAGCCCATATCCGGAAGATGCACAAGTAAGGTTCATGTTATATCGAATAGTATTTTATATGATTGCAATTGCAATGCTCATTGCAGTAATTAATTTGACCAGTGAAAAGAAAAGCATACTCTCTAAAATTGGCACCAATACGATGACGGTTTATATTCTACATTTATTTACCGTTCCAATTCTGGAGGAGTTCGAGTTCTTCAAGGAGCAACCGTATCTATTTATCGGCTATACCATAATCATGACAATCGTGATTGTTTATGTTTATTCCTTACCGGTTGTTAAGCATAGTTATGATTTTCTTATGGACAAGCTGGTAGGAATTTTATATAGAAAGAAAATCCAAAATCCCAAGGCAGAGAAATTTATGTAGATAAATATAATGGGTGGAGAAAGGCATAGGTGTTATAGTGAAACTTAGTATTATCGTACCCTTTCATAGGGGAATTCATTTTTTAGAAGATTGTCTAGAGAGCATTCGAGATCAAGGAATTGTTGATTATGAAACAGTTCTGGTATTAGACCACATTGAGGAAGATCTTACAAAGCTTCTAGAGGAATATCAAGACCTCAATATAAAAACAGTAGAATTAAACAAACCGCAGCGTTTCTGTTATTCCTACTTATATGGAAATGATGAGAATGAGAAAGTAAAGTGCTTTAGCGGTGTAGCTGCGGCAAGAAATGCCGGATTAGAAGCAGCAGAGGGAGATTATGTTTACTTCCTTGATAGTGACGACTATATTCTAAATGGTACACTGGCAATGCTACTCAAAGAAGCAGAGGAGCAGAAAGCAGACCTTGTCTATGGTAGAAAAGCATCCAGCTGGTTTAGAAAGATGGTATTTCTCAATGAGCTAGAAGAACACAAAGCGGAGGAATTGAAGGAAGAGCAGGATCAAAATGGCGATACCGAAAATGAGACCAAGGTAACCAAAGCACAAGTTGAGATACAGAGGATACAGGAAAATTTTGAAGAGCACTTTAAAGAACATTTTAGTTTAACAACAGGCAAACCGGAAGCTTACTATCGTTTGTTTGTATCAAGAAAAGGATTGGCGAATATTACAGTCCTTGGTATTATGTTCCGGCGTTCGTATCTTAACGAATATAATATTCGTTTTGATGAAGATTTTTGCTTTTATTCTGATACCGTATTTATGGTACAGGCATTGAAACATTTGAAATCAGCCTTTTTTGTTGAGGAAGCGGTCTATGTCAAGAGAAAACATAATGACCCTATCCATTTTCCTGCGCTCTCTCAGTCAAAAACGGAGGATCGTTTTGAGGAGCATATGCAGGCTTACATGGAGGCAAAAAAGTATACCAATGCGAATGATGTGATTCGGCAATATTTAGAGATGAAGCTGATTTCCTATTATGCTTATACATATGCACCGAGGCTTCGTAGAAGTGAGAATGCAATCTGGAGAACAAAACGCTTCCAAATTATGTGTGATTTAATGAAAGAGGTAAATCCGGACCGTATCAACGCATTAACGAAGTATAAGAAAGCCATTGTTAAGGCATTGCTTAAAGGTAATGTAACGCATGCTACATTTATTGTAACACTGCATTTGGCATTGAAGAAGATTAAGAAAATCAAGAAGAATAAGAGGGTATTCGCTTACCATCTGTATCATAAATACTTTACGAAGCTGCCAATCAAAGAAAACTATGTTATGTGTGAGAGTTTCTTTGGTAAGAGCTATTCTGATAGTCCGAAGTATATTTATGAATATTTAAATAAAAATTATCCGGGAAAATATAAATTCGTATGGGTAATTAATAAAAAAACGGATATCCCTTACCATCCGATCAAAGTAAAGCGGTTCAGTATCCGATACTGCTATTATCTTGCGGTCTGCAAATACAATGTCTTTAACGTAAGACAACCGGAATGGGTTCGTAAAAGAAAGGGTAATGTATTCCTAGAGACCTGGCACGGAACGCCTTTAAAGAAGTTGGTATTCGACCAGGAAGAGGTAATGGGAGCTTCCCCTCTGTACAAGGCGCAATTTTATAAGCAGTCCAGAGTATGGGATTATTTAATATCCGCTAACCATTTCTCTACGGAAGCTTTCAAAAGTGCTTTCCTATTTAACAAAGAAATCTTGGAGTATGGATATCCAAGGAATGATATCCTGCATAGTGAAAATAAGGAAGAAATCGCTGCTAAGATTAGAAAGAAATTGAATATCCCGGAAGGGAAAAAAACTATTCTCTATGCTCCTACCTGGCGGGATAATGAATATTATGGCCGTGGAGAATATAAATTTGCACTAAAATTGGATCTTCGACTGCTTAAGAAGGAGCTGGGTGAGGATTATATAGTGCTATTACGTACGCACTATTTTATTGCGGATTCTCTTGATGTTACGGGATTGGAAGATTTCGCAATCAATGTAAGCAAGTATGATGATATCTCAGAACTTTATCTGATATCGGATATACTGATTACGGATTATTCCTCCGTATTCTTTGATTTTGCCAATTTAAAGAGACCAATTCTTTTCTACATGTATGATTTGGATAAATACCGTGATATGCTTCGCGGATTCTATCTGGATATTGAAAGTGAAGTTCCCGGACCAATTCTATATACCAGTGAAGAAGTGTTGGAGGCAATCAAGAATATTGATGAGGTCTCTGCCCAGTATCATGAGAAATATGATGCGTTTTATGAAAGATTCTGCAGCTTAGAGGATGGACATGCGGCAGAGAGAGTAGCAAAGAAAGTATTTCATTTAACCTAAATATAATTAATAATGTTGCATAAATTAGTATAATTATTGATATTTTTGTGCAAGTCAACAAAATTCCAAGCATTTGTCTTACATACGTAAATTAATGGTTGCGTTAATACTTGATTTCATTATAATAAATAGAGTAACGACAGAACATATGAAATGATATGAAATTCATAATAAAGGTTGGGTGCAGTTACGATGAAAAGAGTATTAACGTTTCCGATTACGTTAACAAAACCCATGATAAGCCGAAGGAAAACATTTTCCAAAGGGATCATGAGTTTGAGAAGATATAGGAAAATAAATAATCATTTTGAGGCTGTTTCAAATATTTCTATCACAAAAGATGTACGCAAGTACTGTGAGGTTTTCTGAGCTTGTTTTGCGTAATTAGTGTGAGATGATAATGTTTTGAGCAGCCTCTATTTATTTACTTCGGTTTCGTTTGAGAGGAGAATACAAATGCATTCAGAAAATGATATTAAACACGAATTACATGAGGAATGTGGAGTTTTTGGTGCCTTGGATTTGGACGGTAAAGATGTGGCTTCCATGATTTACTATGGTTTGTATGCCCTTCAGCATCGCGGGCAGGAAAGCTGCGGAATTGCGATTAGCGACACCAATGGTCCGCTCGGTAAGGTAAAGTCTCACAAAGGGTTGGGTTTAATTAGTGAAGTCTTTACTCAGGAAAGTGTGGATTCCTTAACAGGGAATATCGGAGTGGGACACGTTCGTTATGCCACGGCTGGGGAAAGTACCATTCAAAATTCACAGCCGTTGGTTTTAAATTATGCGAAAGGTACGCTGGCATTGGCCCATAACGGGAATCTCGTTAATACGCCTGCGCTAAGAAGGGAATTGGAATATACGGGAGCAATCTTTCAGACTACCGTTGATACAGAGGTAATGGCTTATCATATCGCCAGGGAAAGATTACATTCCTCCTCAATTGAGGAAGCAGTTTTAAGAGCAATGCCTAAGCTAAGCGGTGCCTATTCCATCGTTGTTGCAAGTCCAAGAAAATTGATTGGTGCCAGAGATCCATTTGGATTCCATCCATTGGTTATCGGTAAAAAAGATAATGCTTATATCATAACGTCCGAAACAGCAGCGCTGAATGCGGTAGATGCTGAATTTATACGCGATATCGAGCCGGGGGAAGTTGTTATGATTAATCAGGATGGAATTCATTCCGACAAATCCCTTTGCCAGGAAAAGCAGGCAAGATGCATCTTTGAATGGATTTATTTTGCAAGACCGGATACCCGTATCGATGGAATTAGTGTTTATAACTCCAGAATCATGGCAGGACGAATCTTGGCGCAGACCCATCCGGTAGAAGCAGATATTGTGGTAGGGGTTCCGGACTCGGGAAATGCTGCGGCATTAGGGTATGCATTGGAATCCGGAATACCATTTGGAATGGCATTTGTGAAGAATAGTTACGTTGGACGTACGTTTATTAAACCGAAGCAAGCATTGCGTCAATCCAGTGTCAGAATTAAGTTAAATGTTCTTCCGGAAGTCGTGGAAGGGAAGCGGGTTATCATGATTGATGATTCCATTGTTCGTGGTACCACCAGTGCCAATATCGTAAAAATGTTGAAAAAGGCTGGGGCTACCGAAGTACATGTTCGGATTAGTTCACCGCCATTCTTAAATCCATGTTATTACGGTACGGATATTCCAACCGGTGATCAATTAATTGCCAGACATTATACGATTGCGCAAATACGTGATATGATTGGTGCGGATTCCCTAGGATACCTTTCCGTAGATCGTCTGAGTGATTTGGTTGAAGGAAATACCGGTTATTGTGACGCATGTTTTACAGGTAATTATCCGATTGATCCTCCGGAGGAAGATATCCGCGGAGAGCATGATGTATAGAGAAGCGTTAATGACAAAAAGAGATTTTACTTAGCGAAATTTATGAAAGTATATCAGTTTAGTAATTGATACAAATAAAGCTGTTAGAGAAATTACCCCTAACAGCTTTTTTCATTGTGATATAACGGTGATGGCAAAAAGGTTACATGATCTTACAACCGACTTGTTCAATACTTTGCCGGATAGTATTTACATCCGCTGGTTCATTGTATTTTACCTCGACAGATCCTCTACCCAGATCGACATTGACATTTCGAACGCCATCGATATCCTTAAGCACATTCTTAAGCTGCGTCTTAATTTGCGTATTCTGCAAGCCGTTTACATTAAAATGAACGTTATTCATAATATGCACCAGCCTTTCTGAACAGGTCTATCGAATGGAACCATGAATATTAAGAACCCGTTTTGTGTACATTGATTGCAGATGGATCTTTCTTGTCCTCTACAATATCAAACGTAACGGCTTCACCTTCATGCACATCCTTATCCGGACCTTTTTCCTTTATATTGGAACGATGGACAAAGATGTCATTGCCATGATTAGCGGATATAAAACCATAACCGCGTTCATTATCGAACCATTTGATACTACCGGTATATTTTCCCATACTTCCTCCCGTTTTAGCAACAGATATTTTTAAAGTTTTTAAATCCGTTATTCACAATGAAATTGAGAGGATAATTCCTCAATCATAGTTTTGGGTGAAGAACATAATTTTATAAGAGAATTCATACCCAACTATTTATTGCTAAGGCAGGAAATGTTAAAAAAGAGCATGTTTTATCATTTACGACAAATAGTAACAATGCTATAATTTTATTGACACAGTACAAAAATCTCCATAAGGAGAATTTATATGAATATCAATTTGGAATATTATAAAATTTTTTATTATGTGGCAAATGCCGGTAGTTTTACAAAAGCAAGTGAGCAGCTTTTTATAACCCAACCGGCAGTTAGTCAGGCAATTAAGACTTTGGAGAAAGAGTTGGGCAGCAGCTTATTTATTCGCGTTCCTAAGGGCGTAAAACTGACGTCGGAAGGGGAAGTTTTATATCGTTATGTGAAAAGAGGATATGAATATATTCTGCTTGGTGAAGAACAATTTCGTAAGATGCTGGATCTTGAAAATGGTGAGATACGAATTGGTGCCAGTGATATGACGCTGCAGTTTTACCTTCTTCCCTTTCTGGAAAAGTTCCATGAGCAATTTCCCGGAATTAAGGTTCGGGTAACCAATGCACCAACTCCTGAGACATTGGAACATCTTGCCCTTGGCAGGATTGACTTTGGTGTGGTTAGTGAACCATTTGAACCAAAGCCGGATACTGAGGTAATCAAAATAAGAGAAATCCAGGATATCTTTGTTGCAGGAAGCAAATATCAGAGTTTGCAAGGAAGGGTATTAGACTATTCCGCTTTGGAAGAATTGCCGATCATTTGCCTGGAGCATAATACCAGTTCGCGGCAATATATTGATGATTTCCTCAAGTCGAACAATGTAGTATTAAAGCCGGAGTTCGAACTGGCAACCAGTGATATGATCGTTAAATTTGCGCAGCGTAACTTAGGGATTGGCTGCGTGGTTAAGGATTTTGCAATGGAAGCAATAAAGAATGGAGAATTGTTCGAATTAACATTTCCAAAACCAATCCCTAGCAGGCATTTTTGTATTATTACAAGCAAGCAGAATCCAATCTCTACTGCAGCGAAAGAATTGTTTAAAATATTACTTGATTAATGAATGTTAGAAAGATATATAAGATAAATATACATTAGGAGGACCACATGCAGAAAGTAGCGCAATTTGAAAAGGTAAGTCTTAATCAGTTCCAAAAGGACTGGATTGATACCTTTTACAGTAATATGGATACGAATGAGCAAGATAAAAAAATCAAGGAAATTGCAAAGATTTATGAGAGAATAAAGATGCCGAAAAGAGCGACCATAGGTTCAGCCGGATATGATTTCTTCAGCCCGCTGACATTTACTTTGGCTCCGGGAGAAACAATAAAGATTCCTACCGGTATTCGAGCTTTCATTGAGGAAGGCTGGGTTCTTAAGTGTTATCCGAGAAGCGGTTTGGGATTCAAATACCGATTACAGCTCAATAATACGGTTGGAATCATTGATAGTGATTATTATGACTCGGATAATGAAGGACATATCTTTTGTAAATTGACCAATGACAGTAATGAGGGGAAAACGGTGACGATTGAGGAAGGTATGGGATTTATGCAAGGAATCTTCATTGCCTATGGAATCACTTTCGATGATGAGGTGACCGAGCTTCGAAACGGTGGATTAGGAAGTACCACGAAATAAAAAGCTCCTACTAATTTGCAGAGCAAAAATCATAGTCTGAGTATTCACGGAGGGATGGAATGGCAGGGCTTGCTACGCATTTAATTATCGCACGGGAAGTATTAAAATTATTACCAGAAGGGTTAATTAAGGACAAAGGAGATTATTATACCGGTTCCATCGCTCCGGATGCGATACATTCCAGAGCAGGTTTTGTAAGAGCGGATAAGAAACGTACCCATCTGCGTCAAAATATTCCTGATGATGACTTCCATGAAAAGGAAAACCTTGACCTGTTTCACAGCAGGATTTCCGACTTGATTGAAACGTGTAAAGATAGGGAGGAGTATCTTGATTTCTATCGTGGCTATTTGGTGCACCTTCTTACTGATGAATTATTTGTGTTACATATCCGTAGGGATTTTACTGAGCTAATGAATCAGCGAGGCATCGCAACGAATGACCGGGAATACTATACTTCTATTGTTACCGATATGCACCGCATTGACTTCCTTCTTATAAAAGACTATGAAGGTGTTGATGAAATCAAAACTTCTCTGTTAAATGCCAAAGATATTGCTATGGAAGGCTTATTAAGCAAGGAGGAGATTCGTGACAGCAGGAATTGGGTAATTGATCGGTATTTTTCTGGTAATAAACCAACCGGGCAGCCGGAGTTTCAAAACCAGCTGCCGGAATATATCGATTACGATAGAATATTGGACTTTGTTCCATTTGCGGCGCAAGATATTGCCTTTCGGTTGTCCGGGAAAGGAAACCTTCCAAGAATTCTTTGAAATTTATCCTTCCTTTATACCATAGAATACAATATTGAAATAACTGGAAACTTAGGATATTATATTGATGACATTGTAAACGGCATTCGATCAAAAGTTATCCTTAAAGGATACAGTTATATGGAATAAAATCCACGCAGAAGAAAGGCATGGTAAATATTATGAAAAAAGCGAGTATACGAGATGTGGCTAGGGAAGCTGGGGTGTCAATCACAACCGTATCCAGAGCTCTTAATGGTTATAATGATGTTAGTGATGCTACAAGAAAGAGAATTAAAGAGGTAGTTGAGCGATTGAATTATGCACCGAATGTGAATGCTCGTTCCCTAGGAGGTAAGGCTAATAAAGTATTGGCATTTTTAGTATCCGGACTTCAACCGGGAGGAGATAATGGATTTACCTTTGGAATGCTAAGTGGCCTATACCAGGTTACATTAAAATATGACTATGAATTTATTCTTTTGACAACGAATGCGGCAAAGCAAAAGGAATTAAACTATCTGCAATTATGCCGTCAGAATAATATCGAGGGAGTAATGATATCCGGTATTAAGACGAATGACCCCTATTATACGGAACTGGCGAAAAGCGAAATTCCCTGTATCGTTGTTGATGCATTTGTAGAAGGGGAATATGTATCTTCGATATCCATAGACAATGTTGGAGCATCCTATGAAGCGGTAAATTATCTGCTGAATGCCGGCCACCGGAATATTGCTATGGTAAATGGCGGGTCTTGGGCATTCGTATCCAAATTACGTTACCAGGGATATGAGAAAGCATTGAAGGAAGCGGGAATTGAGGTAAATGCGGAGTATGTAATGTACTGTGATTTTGAAGAAGAGATCGCTTATCATAAGACCATAGAGCTTCTTCATAAGCATCCTGAAATAACGGCATTCTTCTGCGCCAGTGATGTTATGGCTATCGGTGTGATTGATGCGATTAACAGCTTAAATAAAAAGGTACCGGACGATTATTCGGTCATCGGTTTTGATGATATCTCCGCGGCAAAGTATGTGAATGGCGGACTAACAACCATACATCAGGAACCCTATGAAATTGGTATCAATGCAGGGGAAGCCCTGATTCAGATGATTAATAATAAAACGAAATCATCCAATATCATAGTGCCCTATATTTTTCAAGAACGGAATACAGTAAAACGTATCAAATAAATGGCATATTTTCATGAATATTTAGTGCAAATTACATATAAAATATATGATTTTTTGTGATATTAGCCTATATACAAAATGGTGTAATTTGGATTATTATATTGATATACGAAAACGTTTTGGGAAGGAGGTTTTCATGAAAAGAGTAAGCGGTATCATACGAATTCTAAGCTTTATCGCTGACTATATTATCGTTTCCTTCCCGATTATCTTTGTAATGATTATGTATTTTCAAATTGCAAGTAATCAGGCGGATTTCTTATTTAAGATCTTGTTTGCTGTTTATGGAACTTTATTCATGGAGTACATGAATGGTTCTACGATTGGTAAGCGCTTTGGAAGAATTAAAGTAGTAACCATGGAAGAAACAAAGCCTTCGCTGGTTGTATATGGGATGAGGGAACTGGTTAAGATTCTCTACTTCATTCCAATCATCGGGTGGCTCCTGGCTTTAATCAGCTTAGGATTACTGTTTTACAAATCAGGGAGAACGCTTCATGACTACATAGCGGGAACGAAAGTGATATACATATAATCCGGACACGATACATTCGATACTTTTATAAATTTCAATATTAAAGTAGGAATCTAATTGCTATTTCTTTATTTGAAATATTTTTTTAATTAAAATCCAAAACGTTTTGGATGCTGAATTTATGCGCATTGCGATATCTATGGAGGTATTTTATGATAACAAATCTGAATTACAAAAGAGCCAAGGACTGGATAATCGAGGAGGACCGATTTGATGCAAGGTATCTTGGAAAATGCGAAGCCATCATGTGTTTGGGCAATGGATACCTTGGGCTTAGGTCATCTACTGAGGAAAAATATATTGGTGAAAGAAGAAACTACTTTGTAGCAGGAACCTTTAATAAATTTGACGAAAATGAAGTGACGGAACTGCCAAACCTTGCAGACATCATACATATGGATATCCTAATCAACAACCATGTATTTAACTTAGAAAAGGGAACGATAAAAGAATATGTAAGGCAGTTGAATTTAAGAACAGGCGAACTGCAACGTCATATCCATTGGATATCTCCCATGGGAGACGAACTAAAGTTATCCTTTTACCGAGTTGTATCGTTAAAAGATTACCATCTAATCGCACAGAAGGTCGTTATTACACCGATTAATCAGGATATTACGTTAACCATCGAATCAGGAATCGATGGCCGTATGACGAATAGCGGTTCCCAACATTTATCCGATGGGGATAAAAGATTCTATGAGAAAAAGTATATGCAATTCATTCAAACAACCACGGAGTCTAAGATTCATATCGTACATAATACAACATTAACATTTTCCATGGAAGGCGCGCCTAGGGAAATGGAATCACACATAGCCATTGAGAGAAGAAGAATCTTCTGTGAGTATCATGGAACGCTTTCTAAGGGAAAAGCTTTAACGATTGAAAAAATATCCAATGTATATACGTCAAGAGACCTTGAAAATCAAGCGTTGTCTTTGAAAGAAATTCAAGAAAAGTCACTCATGGAATTAAAAAAGAGTGTACTTGAAGGGTATGATGGGATTTTCGCTGCTTCTGCTGCCGAGTGGAAAAGGAAAGTTTGGGACAGAACACCGATTGAGATTGAATCGGAAGACGAATATGACCAGTTGGCAGTTCGCTTTGCCCAATACCACTTAACCATCATGACACCTGCGCATGATAACCGAATGAGTGTTGCGGCCAAAGGACTTAGCGGAGAGGGGTATAAGGGACATACCTTCTGGGATACGGAGATATTTATATTACCTTATTACACCTTCACCAATCCCTCGATTGCCCGAAAATTATTGGAATACCGTTATTTGTCCCTGGAGGGTGCCCATAGAAAAGCGAAAGAAAACGGCTATGAAGGAGCGCAATATCCTTGGGAATCTGCTTGGCTTGCAGATGGGGAAGTAACTCCGGTTTGGGGAGCCGCAGATATTGTGACAGGTCTTCCGACTAAAATATGGTCCGGGTTTATTGAGCAGCATATTACAGCTGATGTTGCCTACGCTGTTTGGCAGTATTATATGGTAACCGCTGACCAAGAGTTTATGGATAGTTACGGATATGAAATCATTCTGGATACGGCAAAGTTCTGGTCTTCCCGATTGGAGTATAGTACGGAAGATGCACTTTATCATATCAATGATGTTGTTGGACCGGATGAGTATAAAGAACATGTGGATGACAATGCATTTACAAATTATTTGGCATACTGGAATATGAAACTGGCGATAACCTATTGTAATTTGCTTAAGGAAGAGAAAAAAGAAATTTATGAACGACTCAACAGTAAGCTAAACCTAGAGCATGCGGTTAGAGATTGGCATGATAAAGTGGATAAAATCTATCTTCCAACGCCTAGAAAGCAAGATCTTGTTATTCCGCAAGACCGGACATATCTGACATTAAAGGAGATAGATTTAACCAAATATAAAAATCAAAGTCAGGTGGGAAGTATCTTCCGGGATTATAATATCGATCAAATAAGTAAGATGCAAGTATCTAAGCAAGCGGATATCATGATGCTGTTTTTCCTGCTTGAAGATTTATTCTCATTGGAAGTGAAAAAAGCGAACTGGAACTATTATGAGCCAAGGACACTGCATGATTCTTCCCTATCTTTATCAACCCATTGTATTTTGGCCAATGATATGGGCGATTATGATTTGGCATATCACTTGTTCCAGAGGCAAAGCCGAATTGATCTTGGGCCGAATATGAAGAGCTCCGATGATGGAATCCATGCGGCAGCGATTGGAGGAACATGGCAATGCGCTGTCTATGGTTTCGGAGGGGTGCGCATGTTGAACGGCATACTTCGAATTGATCCTCATCTACCTCCTTCATGGAAAAAATTATGTTTCCCGATACAATGGCATGGGCAAACACTTAAAGTAGAGATCACCAAAGAGCAAATGCTTATAGAAAATGAAACAGGGACAGAGGAAATTTCAATCTGTCATGGCGGAGAAATATATAGGGTTAAGGATCGACTGAGGATTCTATTGTAGATCTTTTTCAAAGTGGTAGTTTTAACAATTATCGAAATCCAAAACGTTTCCGTTTGCAATGGAAATAATGGAAACGTAGGAATATAAAAAGAAGGAGATGTTAAGCAATGATGAAAAAAATTCTAGTTCTGGCACTTGCTGCTATATTTGCATTTTCATTAGCAGCTTGTGCAAAAGAAGGAAAAGAAACCTCAAATGAAACGAAGACAGAAGAAACATCGAAAGGGGAGGATACTTCAAAGGTAGAAACGGAAGAACCTGCACAGGATACAGCAAAGACAGAAGAGACGACAGGGGCTGATTATGCAGGCAAAACGCTGAATGTTGGCGTATGGGGAGGAAATGACGCTGAGGTTGCTGCATTAAATCAGGTAATCAAGGATTTTGAAGCAAAAACCGGTGCTAAGATTGAGTTAAAAACATATACCGATATTAATACGCAGTTACAGGCTGACTTTATTGCAGGAACCGCTCCTGATGTATTCTATGTTGACGCCAATGTATTTCCATTCTATGCTACCTTGGATGTCATGCTGGAATTAGATCCGGTGGAAATGAATGCAGATGCATACTATAGCAATTTGCTTAATGCCTTCACTACGGAGGATGGAAAAATCTATGCAATACCAAAGGATATGTCCACATTGGCTATGTATGTAAATACTGGCATCTTGGAAGAGGTTGGATATACCATTGAAGATATTCCTACATCCCTGGAAGAGATGGTAACCTTCCTGCCGGAATTACAGGCAAAACTTGATGCAAAATATGGTCCACAGCAGGTTACTGCAATGACCTATAATCAAGACCTTGCCAGAAATCTTCATTTGCTTGAAAGAAATGGTGCCAGCATAACGGATGCAGATGAAATGGCAACGCTAAGCTCGGAAGGTGTTCTAAAGAACTTTAACTTCATAATGGAGCTTATTAAAACCAATGCTTATAAAACTCCGGCTGAGATTGGTCTTGGATGGAACGGTGAAGTATTTGGAACAGGAAAATGCGTAATTATGGAGGAAGGTAACTGGGTATACGGTAATTTGGTTCAAAATTATCCGGATATCAAATTTGAAGTATTGGATATGCCTAGTTACTTAGGTGAAAAGAGTTCAATGACTTATACGGTTGGCTATGCAATATCCGCAGCATCCAAGGAACAGGATTTGGCGAAAGAATGGATTAAATATGCTACCGGAGACGGAATGGTAACCTGGTGCAGTGGAGCAGGTACGCTGCCATCCAGAGATGATGTGGCTAAGAAGATGAATGTGGAAGCTGATCCTGTTTGGGCAACCCATTTAGCACAAGTGGAATATGCAATGCCATGGCAAAAAGGAACAACGATTTCTATTATTAATTCCGCATATCAAAACTACTTCCCAAGTATCGTATCCGGCGAGTTAACACCGGAGGAAGGATTAAAGCAAGTAGATCAATTGGCAAATGATGAGATTGCAAATTCCAGATAGTGAATATGGACGGCGGCTTTAACCATAAGCCGCCGATTGTTCATGAATTGAAATTGGGGGTTGGCAGATGTCCGATAGTCTTAATCAAATCACACAGAAACGGTATCGATATTCCAAAAAGGCAAAAAAAGAACATAAACAGGCCTATCTATTTGTTGCGCCTGCGGTTTTTGTGTCAGCAGTTTTTATTGGTTTGGCAGTATTATTTGTAATTTACTTATCCTTTCATAAGGTAAATCTATTCAAGCATACCTATAGCTTTCTTGGGCTTGATAATTATGCCAGAGCCATCAAAGATACAACAACCAGAGTGGCGTTTAAAAACACCTTAACCTTTTCGGCTATAGTGGTACCGACGCAGACATTTTTGGCACTTGTTTTGGCATCATTACTGAATAGTAAAATCAAAGGAAAGATGATTTTCCGTGCAATTTACTTTCTTCCAACATTGACATCCAGTTCAGCATTAACTTTGATCTTTATGTTTATGTTTAGTGTAACCGGACCGATTAACGGATTTTTGATAAAAATGGGTTGGATTGATGTTGGTATTAACTTTTTAGAAAACCCGGCGTTTGCATTAAAAGTTATTATGGCAATGAATATCTGGTCTACGATACCATTCTACATGACCCTGTACTTGGCATCGTTACAGGACTTGCCGGATTCTATCTATGAATCGGCGGAAATCGATGGTGCAGGACCGGTAAGGAAGTTCTTTTCGATTACACTTCCCTATTTAAAACCAATGACTACCTATGTATTAATTACGGGTATCATTGGAACGTTGCAAATGTTTGATCAGGCATATATCTTCTCCAATGGTTCGGGTGGCCCGGCCAATTCCACATTAACGGTTTCGCTGATGGTTTATCGATATGCCTTTGGTACCCAGAATGCAATGGGATTTGCAGCAACCTTGGCAGTGATGTTAGCCGTTGTTATTTTGCTGCTATCAATCCTATCTAATAAACTGAATAAATCGGATAGCTGGTATTAAGTAGGAGGTGTGGAAAGGTTATGAATAAACGGTTATCAATCGGTAAGGTACTATTATATACAGTATTAACGATAACAGCTGGTTTTACTTTGTATCCCTTCCTGTGGATGATATCAGCTTCGTTAAAACCGCTGAAAGAGGTTGTCGGAGGGCAGATGTCACTTTTTAGTGAGAATATGTCTTTCGATAATTACCGGTACATATTCGGGCGAACTTCTTTATTTCCTCGGTGGTTTTTAAATTCCTTGTTCGTTTCCGTCGTTGGTACAACCATTAATATTTTTGTAAATACCATGGCAGGATATGCTTTATCAAGACTTAGCTTCCCTGGAAGAAATCAGATTTTTTATGCACTTTTGGCTCTTATGATGATACCGGGGCAAGTTTTACTCATTCCAAACTACTTAATCATGCATCGGCTCGGTATGCTGGATCAATATAGCTCCTTAATCGTACCTGCAATGGCCAATATCGGAAACATCATTATGATGCGGCAGTTTTACATCAACTTTCCGAAGGATGTCGAAGAAGCAGCCAGCATAGACGGACTCGGCCGCTACGGGATATTTTTCAAGATATCCATGCCCCTGTCAAAGCCAATCATCTCAACACAGGCAGTTTTTGTATTCATGGGCTTCTGGAATGAGTTTACGAAGCCGATGCTGTATATTAAAACAGCAACGAAGTATACGCTTACATTGGGGCTTCAGACCTTTTCCTCCAAGGATGCGGGGACAATGTGGCATCAGGTAATGGCAGCAGCGACGATTACTGTAATACCAATCATCATCATCTATCTCATTTTTAATAAATATTTCCTGGTTGGCGTACGAATGGATGGGGAGAAGTAGAGGTACTTTTTACATATCATATAGGTTCTCGACAATTTCAATCGCTTATGATACGATAGTAAGCACATTGATCCTTAGATTGAGGTGCTGATATGAATTTATTAACGATAGAGAACATGAGCAAAAGTTTTACCGAACGATTGCTATTTGATCATGTAACCCTCGGAATTAACGGGGGAGACAGAGTTGGTGTGATTGGGATTAACGGCACGGGTAAATCCACCCTCTTAAAGATTATTGCCGGCTTGGAAGAACCCGATGACGGAAATGTTATCAAAGGCAAGAAAGTGCGAATTGGCTATCTGCCGCAAACTCCTGTCTTTGCTAATGACCTGTCTATACTGCAGAATGTCGTAATCAACCAGAAAGCGGAAGAGGAATATCGCAATCTGGAAGGCGAAGCAAGGGCAATGCTAATCAAATTAGGCATTCCTGATGCGGATGCATCCCCAAAGCACCTATCCGGTGGTCAGAAAAAAAGGGTAGCATTGGTACGTACCTTACTAACGCCTGCCGAGATTCTGGTGTTGGATGAGCCTACGAACCATTTGGATAATGAAATGGCTGAATGGCTGGAGGAGTATTTAAATAAATACCGCGGCGCTTTTATTATGGTAACCCATGATAGATATTTCTTAGATAAGGTTACCAATAAGATTGTAGAAATCGATAAAGGTAAACTCTATAGTTATATTGCGAATTACTCCAAGTTCGTAGAACTAAAGACGGAACGGGAGGAAATGGCTTTAGCAACCGAGCGGAAGGCAAAGAGCTTGTATCGGATGGAACTGGAATGGATGAAGCGAGGCGCAAGGGCAAGAAGTACGAAGCAAAAAGCCCGTATTCAACGGTTTGAAGAATTGCAGAACCGTAAGGGAATCGAAACGGATGGGAAAGTGGAGATCAGTGCTTTATCCTCACGACTTGGCAAGAAGACAATAGAGCTTAACGGCATTGGAAAGTCCTATGGCAATCGCACATTGATTAAGGATTTTACCTATATCCTTTTGCCTGAGGATCGAATTGGTATTATTGGTCCGAATGGTTGCGGTAAGTCCACATTGCTAAATATCATAACCGGCAAAAAAGAACCGGATTATGGTACGGTTGAAGTAGGGTCAACGATTAAGATCGGATATTTCTCTCAGGAAAATGAATATATGGATGAAAGTCTTCGAGTAATTGATTATATTCGAGATACGGCAGAATATATTCAGACATCGGAAGGAACCGCAACTGCTTCCCAGATGTGTGAAAAGTTTTTATTTACCGGCTCCATGCAGTATTCCGTGATAGCAAAGCTATCCGGCGGGGAGAAGAGAAGGTTGTATCTACTTAAAGTGTTAATGGAGTCGCCGAATGTATTGGTTCTTGATGAGCCTACGAATGATTTGGATATTCAGACATTAACCATTTTGGAAGACTATCTGGATACATTCCCCGGGATTGTGGTTACCGTCTCCCATGACCGCTATTTCCTAGATAAGATTGCAACCCGTATCTTTGCATTTGAAGGAAATGGAGTTATAAAGCAGTATGAAGGTAACTTCTCTGATTACAAGGAAGCAAAACTCCGCCAGGGAGAGGGAGAGAATACGAAAACGAATCTTAAGGATTCTTCTGAGGATAAGAAAGCCGCAAGTATTGCGTCCTGGAAGCAGAAGAGTACAAAGCTGAAGTTCTCCTACCAAGAGCAACGGGAATATGAAACCATAGATGAAGATATTGCTAAATTGGAGCAGGAGATTGCGGATACAGAAGAGGGGATAGCACAAGCAGCTACGGATTATACTAAGTTGAATGCGTTAATGCAGCGTAAGGAGACATTGGAAAAGGCTTTGGAAGAGAAGATGGAACGTTGGATTTATCTCAATGATTTGGCAGAAAGAATTGCGGCAGAAAAAAATCGATGATTCATTTGCTATCTATAAATTTTCTATGAGATGTTTTTATAAATGATATTATAAATGATTTTATGATTTTATATATTATTTATTTTTATCAGTGATTAATAACCGCCGGTTAACAAAGGTAATCATGATTGATAACCGGCGGTTTTTATGTTTGATGATTGTTTGACTTTTTGTCTATCAATCGCTTCTGAGAATCTTATTTGTATAAGGAATAAAAATCCGATCCCATATCTTCAAAACTGCGTTCCAGCCATAGTTTGGCATCATCCAGTGCTTTGTTGTAAATGTGCTTGCCTAAGGTATCCATAAAAAACTCCAAAATCTTTTCGGAAGCCAGGATACCGATCTTTTCATTACGTTCGGTTTCAAAGTAATACCGGATATCATCCAGCAATTGCTTCTTTTCCTCGGTGGTTATGGAAATGTGATTGTAGATATGTTTTTTCTCCATGGAGACCTCCTAATCTATTTCACTTCATGCAAGTGAGGTGGCTAATCATTTTCCTTGTTTAATACTTCCTGTAAAACTTTCAGTAAAGCATCGTTTAACTGTGGTGTCATAAAGCAGAATCGAATGTATTTGTTATCTAAGAATGGGAAAGTGGAGCAATCACGAATCATTAATCCCTTCCGGATAGCAGCATCAAACACATCTCTGGAGGTAACATCCTCCGTTTCTATCTTAACCAGAATAAAATTTGCGATTGGCGGATAGTACTTAATGTTTTTCCATGAGGATAGGATATTGCAAATTCGTCTTCGTTCTGTAGCAATCAGATCTCTGGTTTCTTTGATATACTGCTCATCGGTGAACATAATCTCCCCTGCGACAGCAGCTAGGGAATTAATGGTCCACGGGTTCTTTCTCTGATTGATCTCTTTAAGTAAATCGGCATTACCACAGACGGCATATCCAAGGCGAAGTCCCGGAGCTGCAAAGAATTTGGAGATACCCCTAAGAATAATAATATTGTTATAGTAATCCGTGAGTGGAATCGAGGTAATCTTATCGATTTCTTCAGCAAATTCTACGTAGGTTTCATCCACCATAACAAAGATACCTTTCTGCTTACAGATATCCAGAATTTTACGCATATCGCTTCTGGTAATCGCAGTGGAGGTAGGATTGTTAGGGTTACAGATCACAAGTAAATCAATATCATCGGTAATCGATTTATCAAGGTTTGCTATCCGAAGGGTAAAGTCATTTTCCTCTTCCAGTCGGTAATAAAGGGAACTGCCACCGCCAAGGGATACTTCCCGTTCATATTCCGAATAGGTTGGACCTACGATTAACGCTTTTTTTGGCTTCTTGATTTGAATGAAAAGGGAGATTAGCTCGGTGGAGCCATTACCAACAATAATTTTATCCATTTCTGTCTGTACATAAACAGCAATATGTTTGCGTAAAGAAGTGTAATCCCTGTCCGGGTAGCTCATGATAGCATCAATTTGCTCGGCTAGGGTTGCTTTCAGCTTTGGAGAAATCCCTAAGGGATTTACATTGGCGGCAAAGCTGGCAATCTCCTCTTTCTTTATTCCGTAGATTTTTTCTATTTTCTCTAAATCACTTCCATGAAAATGTTCGGTATGCCGTATCATATTTAAATCGTTCCTTTCTGTCAATTACACTTTTACTCCTGTATGATATATAACTTTATACACAAGAAGATATCAGAGATAGGAGTTGTCTATAAATATACCCTAGAATTCTCGAAAATTCGATATATACTGGATTTTTTTTCTTATATGCATTATAATTATAATCAATATTATTTGCAACAAAATGTGCAATAAAATCGAAGTATAAATCATCATCGAAATGGATGATGGTAAAAGGTATCTGTGATCCCGTGAAATTAGATTTTGCCTATATGAGGTGATAGATTGAAAGAGAAGATGGAACGTTTCTCAAAAGGGGATTTTGATTATAAGCAGCCTGATCTTTATCTTTCCGTGGAAAGAATAGAATTAACCTTGGAGGCTGGCAAAATTCATGAGGGAAGTTTTATCGTTTATAACAGTGATTCAAAGCCGATGAAAGGAATAGTTACTTCCTCCCATCGGCTATTGACATTGCAAGAAACGCAAATTTACGGGACAGAAATCGAGGTTTTTTATCAAATTAACGCTGGTTACTTAAAGAGTGGGGATACCATTCAAGGAATCATCGGAATTATTACAGATTGCGGAGAGCAGAAGATTCCGTTTGCAATATCCATCGAGGCCCCTTTCTATATGACCTCTTTGGGAAAGATTAAGGATTTATATCAATTTACGAATTTAGCCAGAGTGGACTGGAGTGAAGCAAAGAAAATCTTCCGGTCAGAGAGGTTTGAACAAATATTTTTACAATCGATTGAGAAATATCGAAGAATTTATCAAAGTCTTTTAAAAAATATATCCACCAGTCAAGCGTTAGAGGAGTTCTTAATTGCTATCCATAAAAAATCAAAGATTCATCTGCAAATAGACAGGTCGTCTTTAGAATACCAGATTTCTGAGGAACCTATTCCGGACAAGCTAATACTGGCGAAAGATCAGTGGGGTTATGTGGAAATCAAAGTAAGTACCGATGCGGATTTTATCCAATTTGAGCAGAGATACATCTGGGGTGATTTCTTTCTTGAGAATACCTATCCCATTAATTTTCATTTAGATCCAAAGAAAATGCGGTATGGTAATAATTATGGACGTATATGGGTGAAAACCATCCATCAAACGATAGAAATAACGGTCGTTTGCAATAGGCAAAGAGAAGAAAAGCAGACGGTTTCCCCTGAGAAGGAAAGCTTACGGATATATGCGGCATTGCTTAAAAATTATCTTGCTTTTCGCGTAGGCAAGATGGATCGTATAAAGTGCCTGGAGGAAAGCCATAGGCTATTAAAGCACCTGCCAAATGAAGTACATAGCAAAGGGAAGGAATTAATTCGTACTTACCTGGCGATTCTGACAGAGAAGAATTCCGAGGCTAAACAGCTTCTTACTGGGTTAGCTGTAGATGAGACTCTTATACGGCAGCAATCCGTAATCGAATATTGTGCCTTCCTGTATCTAAAGGCATTATATGAGGGGGACGAAATCACCAGATCAAAGGCAGTGGAAAGAATCCGAGAATTATATGAGAAGGGACATTACTATTGGCAGCTGCTATGGATTTTGCTTCAAATGGATCAGCGTTATGCAGATAACATGGGTCTTAAGCTCATGGATCTTAAGGAGCAATTTCGCGCCGGGTGTACAAGTCCGGTTCTTTACTATGAGGCCGCTTGCATTTTCAATGAAGAACCCTATCTTATCAGAGAACTATCCCCATTCGAAATACAGGTGCTTAATTTCAGTATTCGTAATCGAATTGCTACGAAGGAGACCGCTTTGCAGTATGCTTACCTTGCCAATAGGAAGAAGCATTTTCACCCAATCATATATCGAGGATTGACAATGCTTTATGAGCAATATCCGGTCACAGAAATTCTTACGGTTATCTGCTGCATGCTAATTAAAGGGATTAAAAAAAATCCTCAGTATCACCATTGGTATCGTTTGGGTGTTGAGGCACAGCTTCCTGTCACGGAACTTTATGAATATTTTATGTATTCCATAGAGGAAAATACCAAGGAAACATTACCACAATCGGTGCTTCTGTATTTCATCTATAACAGCAGTCTGAATGATAGTAAGAGAGCATTTCTTTATGCCTATATCATTAAGAACAAGCAGCAATATGAGGTAATATACCGATCCTATTATAAGAAAATGGAACTGTTTGCAGTAAAGCAATTGGAAGCACATAATATTAGCCGTAATTTAGCAGTGCTTTATCAGGAGTTTTATGGTAATGGAAGTATTCCGTCGGAGGCTGCGCGGGATCTGCCTTTCGTAATATATCGCCAGGAAGTGATATGTGAGAATCCCAATATCGTAAGCGTTAGCGTTACCCATGAGGAGTTGGATTTGGAGGAAAATGTTCCATTCGTGGATGGGAAAGCATACATTGACATATTCTCAAGTAATGTACAGATATTCTTGGTGGATACGAACGGAAACCGTTATAACGGCTCTATTGATTATACAGTGGAGCCAATCATAGATTCGGATTTGTACGAAGAAAAATGTATCGCTTATAGCAATCATCCAAAGTTGCTCATTCATGTATTTGACAAGTATCAAAGGAACCGAACCTTGCATGAGCGTGCCATTGCTCATAGAAAGAAGGTACTTTTGGTGGAAGGTTTGGATAAACTATATTATTACGATTGCATTGAAACTTTGGTGGATTATTACTATGAGTATTATGATGATGAATTATTGGAGTATTATCTTAGACTAATTGATCTAACACAGGTGCGACCGGAGGCACGCCATAAACTTTTGGAATACATGATGAAACGTGGCTTCTATGATAAAGTGTTTGCCGCATTAGAAGCATTTGGATACGAGGATATCGCAACCAATCTTCTTGTCCGTTGCTGTTCCGGTTGGCTGACGAATGGTAACATGGATCGGAAGCATGAGCTGCTATTGCATCTGTGTTATTATGTATTTGATAAGAGTAAATATAACGAAGCAATTCTGAATTATCTGGTTCGGTATTATCATGGAATTACGAAAGATATGTTTCGAATTTGGCAAGCGGCAAAAGGCTTTGACGTAGATACCCACCAGTTGGAGGAAAGGCTTCTTACACAGATGCTCTTTACGGAAGGGTATATTCAGGACAGTTTTCTTATTTTTCATGAATACTATAAAAATGTTACAAACCGTTTATTGATAAGGGCATTTCTATCCTACTATGCATATAAGTATCTGATTCATGATTGGGTAATTAATGCCGATCTTTTCCCGATCATGCGAAGGGAAATTAGTTATGAGGAAAATGATTTGTGCCTTCTGGCTTGGCTCAAATATAATACCGGAACAAGAAGATTCTCAGAGAACGATATCGTCTTTATAGAGTATCAAATTCACCAATTGGTGAAAAAAGGTATTGTATTACCGTTTTTTGAGCAATACAAAGGCAAAGTAAAATTACCGGATACAATCATGAATAAAAGCTTTGTAGAGTATAAGACCGATCCGAATAAGCAGGTTTACATCCATTACCGTTTGCTGGATGTAAGGGAACAAGAAGAATTTATCACGGAGCGTATGACCAATGTTTATATGGGGATCCATGTTAAAGAATTCGTCCTTTTCTACCGTGAAATTCTTCAGTATTATATCACTGAGGAGTCTGGTGAGGAGGTAACGGTGACGGAAAGCATTCAGGTAAGTAATGAGTATACGCCATCGGATGAGGAGTCAAAGTACCACCAGATAAATCTTATGTTGATAGCAAAGGAAATGCATGATGAAGCTACGCTCATAGATCTTATGGAGCATTATGTGAATACCGAGTATATTGCATCAAAATGTTTTCAACCGATATAACAGGAGTAAGATTGTAACAACAGTTCGTAATGATCAAATGGGTAAGAGGAGAATATAGATGGATGCACCGAGAAAAATACTTGTAGGATATGATTTGTGTGAGGATTTCATACAGATTAGTTGTTACAGTTACAAGAGAAATGCACCGGTAACCATTGGGCTTACGGATGGGGAAGATTCCTGCCGGATTCCTACGGTCCTTTGCGTAAAGTATGACACTAAGCAATGGCTGTTTGGTGAGGAAGCTGTTGCTTGTGCGCAGCGTGGCGAAGGGATAAGGATCGACAATATCCTTAGCAAAATCAGTAATGGAGAAGATGTCGTGCTTTTGGAACAGAAATTTTCCGGGATTGCCTTGCTGGAAAAATTCTTTCGTAAGACTTTGATGCTAGTAAAGAATCATTTTCCTACAGAGAGAATTACGAAATTGGTTGTAACGGTACAAGATACGGAGCCGGTTCTTGTTGATGGAATCTACGAGGCATTGGAAATGCTTGGAATTCATAAGGACAGAGCTGTCGTCATGAGTCATGCAGGAGCTTACCTATACTATGCGCTAAGTCAGGAAAGTTCCCTTTGGATGAATGATGTGGGATTATTTGATTTTAATGAGCATGGACTTAAGTTTTATCAGATTCATTTAAATCGGAGAACCAGACCGATTGTAGCAAGCCTTACGAAAAAAGATTTATCCGAGGAATTTCATTTGGATATGCTTAAGCGTAAGGATATTGATGTCATTTATACATTTAAGACATTAGCAGACACGGTATTATTTAAGCAGATTATATCAACCTTATATTTTACCGGGAAAGGCTTTGAAGGTGAATGGGCAAAGGAAGCAATCAAACGACTTTCCATCAGGGGAAGAGCTTTCCTTGGGCAAAATCTATACACGCAAGGTGCCTGCTATGCAGCGAAAGAATTGTCCGGGGATTGCAGCTTAGAGAATTATCTTTTGTTAAATGAAGAAATGATCACGAGCTCCCTTTGGATTCGCGTATACCGTGATGCAAAAATAGTGGACCTACCGGTTGCTGAAGCAGGAACGCCTTGGTTTGATGTGAACAAAAGGGTGGAGGTCATTCCGGAGGATGAGGCAGGAATTGAGATTATTATCCGGGATGTTATGACAAGAGAGGTTTTTCACGAGCATCTGGTGCTGAATGCTATGCCGATACGTCCGAAGCGGATGACCAGGTTGGATATCAATCTAACCTGCACCAGTAATAAAAATGCCAAAATTATAGTTACGGACCTGGGATTTGGAGATTTCTATCCGGCAACGGGACAAGTTTGGGAATTCATAATCGATATCTAAGGGGGGACGTGCAATGGGCAAATTAATCCTATGCAGTGGTGAACGAACCGATAGGCCGTACGTGTTTCCTCAGACCGGTGTCCGTATTTATTCTATTGAAGAACTATGCTATTATTTATATCATAATGTATATCTGATTGAGGAAAGCATTTTTACCGATTCCTTACTGAATTGGATTGGTACGGAATTAAAACTTTCGGAACGTGCAGCAAAATTAAAATCATTAAAAGCGAAAAAAGCTGATTTAAAAACTTTAGTAACGGTTGTTCTATGCAGTTGCGATTACTATGATGAAAAAGAGATTTTAGACTTTTTGAAGTTGTTGGATCGTGTCATTGGCATGCCCAATATAAAAAGAAAATTTATGAAAGCAAATGAGTTGCTGAGGGAACACCAATATACGGAAGCAATTCATGAGTATAATCAAGTATTAAATATGGAAGAAGCAAGCGAGTTATCAGCAGGTGACTACGGAGAGATACTGCATAATAAGGCAGTAGCAACCGCATTAAATAACAGCATAACGGAAGCGGCTGCATTGTTTCTGCAAGCTTATGAATATAACCACAATGAGGAAAGCTTGCGACAATTCCTATATGCTGTTAAATTAAGTGGCGGCGATATCGATGTGATTGCTGAGGAATATCATATCGATGAATCAATAAAAAATGAGGTAGTCATTCTATTAGAGCAAATCCGTGAGGAGGCTAAGGAACATCAATCTATGGAAGAAATTCAGAGGTTGAAGCAATATAAAAGAGAAGGTAGAATCGCGGATTTTTATAAATTAGCGGATGAAGTATTAGAACGCTGGAAGACTTCCGTACGGAAGGTCTATCAATAACATTCCTATAAGAGAGGTAGTCGGATGGGATTTTTTAAAATAAATCAAAAGAAGATTGATCAGAAGCAACAAGTAGTACCGGTGCATGAAGTTGCTCAGGCAAATGTTAAGAAAAGCAGCAGAAAGCAAGCGACACAGGCAGAGCTGTTAAACTATATCAAGGATAACTGTGAGGTAATCGCAGAAAGCGATCGGCAGATTGAAGAAGCAAAGATTGAATATCAAGCGGTAACCTCGTATTTGACTGATATGCAGAAAATTGATATGGTTCCTGCCGAGCAGAGAGAGGACTTAGAAGATGCAGCCCGCAACATTTTAAATTTAACAAGGGAACGTAATAAATTCCAAGAGAAAAACAGCAGACTTACGGATCGGCAGTACCGGCTGTTTGAACGTTATGAGATGCAGCTTCCAAGAGAATTACCTTCGCTTAAAGAAAGTGAGGAATATCAGGCAAAGATTGAAAAGGATATGGAATATCTGGAAAAAGAAAAGAAAATGCTTGCTGAGGAGATGGAAGAACTCATTAGCAAACAAGGATATCTGAAAGGGATTGCAATCACAACGAGTATCGTTGTCGTAATTCTTTTTATTATCTTTGCGCTACTCGGTAATTATTCCGATGTAAACTTATCGATACCATTTCTGCTAACGGTTCTGATGGGAATGGCTTCCTCGCTTTATATCTTCATGGAAGCGAGAAAGAACACCCACGATATGCAGATTATTCAGGCTAAGCAGAAAAGACAAGTAATGTTAATGAACAAGGTGAAAATAAAATCCGTCAACAACCTGAATTTCCTGGAATATACGTATAATAAATACATGGTGGATAACTACGATGAAATCAAGGCACTTTGGGAAGAATACATTATACTGAAAGAAGAAGCTAAAAAATACCAAACGAATACGCAGATGCTGGAATTCTATAACAGGGAATTAATCAAGGAACTGGAGAGTATCGGTGTAACTGATCCGGATATCTGGATCTATCAGCCGAGCGCAATCATTGATAATAGAGAAATGGTGGAAGTGCGTCATCGTCTCAATGTTCGCAGGCAGAAGCTCAGGGAAAGAATCGATTCCATTATGAAGCAGAAAGAGGAAGGATTGAATGCTATCCTATCAACGGTCAAGGCAAATCCTGAGTATACGAAGGAGACAAAACAGATATTAGATCGATACGGAATAAATGTTCAAGTCTAACATTCTACCGAATATCATGGCATATGCGAATGGTACTAGTAAATGTAAAGCAAAAGAAAATACTTGACATTATGAAAAGATTTGAATAGTATATAAATAAACTTTCATAATTCCAAATGTAATGATGGAGAGGAGTAGGTAAGGGAGGCTTAGCAGAGAGGATCACTCACCGGCTGAAAGGTGGTCTTAAGCAAACTTATTGAAGGTAGCTCCTGAACAGCATTTCTGAAACCAATAGGCGAGTAGGAAATGTCGGAAAGTCCCGTTATCGACGTAAGAGATGGAGAAAAGAGTTGCTTATAGATTCAACTTAGCCTTAGTAGCATAGGGCTGTAAATCATGCAACAATCTCCATAAATAAAGGTGGTACCACGGTTCTTCGTCCTTTGCGCGAAGAACCTTTTTTGATTCAGAATTACATTTACTTACTTTTTACAAACACGAACTGTGTATTTTTATTACTAGTAATTAAGAACGCAGGTGTGCATGATCGGAAAACATATTAGGATGACTTTATAATTTTCTTGGTAACACTAGCTTCTCTTAATCGAAGCATAGTGTTACTTGAAAATTATAATTGGAATAATAATATGTTTTCCGATAAAGAGCACTATCCGTCAATCATATTAAGAAAGGAAGATCGAATCATGAACAAAGAATTAGCCAAAACCTATGATCCCAAGGACATAGAAGAACGTCTCTATCAAAAATGGCTGGATAAGAAGTATTTTCATGCAGAAGTAGATAGAAGCAAAAAACCATTTACCATTGTGATCCCACCGCCAAATATTACCGGGCAGCTTCATATGGGGCATGCCTTGGATAATACCATGCAGGATATTTTAATCCGCTTTAAGAGAATGCAAGGATACAATGCTTTATGGCAGCCGGGAACCGACCATGCAAGTATCGCAACCGAGGTTAAGATTATTGAGCAGCTGAAGAAGGAAGGTATCGAAAAAGAGGACCTTGGAAGAGAAGGGTTCTTAAAAAGAGCATGGCAGTGGAAGGAAGAATACGGTGGAAGAATCATTTCCCAGTTAAAGAAGCTCGGTTCCTCCTGTGATTGGGACCGTGAACGCTTTACCATGGATGAAGGCTGCTCCAATGCAGTGAATGAAGTATTTGTTAAGTTATATAAGCAAGGCTATATCTATAAAGGATCCAAGATTATTAACTGGTGTCCGGTATGCCAGACTTCCATTTCCGATGCAGAGGTTGAGCATGAGGAACAGGCAGGACATTTCTGGCATATTAAGTATCCGGTTGTTGGCAGTGATGAATTTGTTGAAATTGCAACAACAAGACCGGAGACCATGCTTGGTGATACTGCGGTAGCGGTACATCCAGAGGATGAGAGATACCAGCACTTGATCGGTAAGAAAGTATTGCTTCCATTGGTTAATAAAGAGATTCCGGTAGTTGCTGATGCCTATGTAGACAGGGAATTCGGTACCGGCGTTGTTAAGATTACACCTGCCCACGACCCGAATGACTTTGAGGTAGGTAGGAGACACAATCTTCCGGAAATTAATATCATGAATGACGATGCTACCATTAACGAGTTGGGTGGTAAATATGCCGGCATGGATCGTTATGAGGCTCGTAAACAGATTATAAAAGATTTGGATGAATTGGGATTATTGGTTGAAGTTGAGGATCATGTTCACAACGTAGGAACCCATGATCGTTGTAAGACCACGATAGAGCCATTAATTAAGCAGCAGTGGTTCGTTAAGATGGATGAACTTATCAAACCGGCGATTGAAGCTGTTAAGTCCGGGGAAGTTCAGTTTGTACCGGAACGTTTTGATAAGATTTACTTCAACTGGGCTGAAAATATCCGTGACTGGTGTATCTCCAGACAGTTATGGTGGGGACATCGGATTCCTGCATATTACTGTGATGGCTGCGGAGAAGTTATTGTAGAAAAAGAGGAACCTTCAAAATGTCCGAAATGCGGCAGCACCCATCTAAGACAGGATGAGGATACCTTGGATACCTGGTTTAGTTCCGCATTATGGCCATTCTCTACGCTTGGTTGGCCGGAACAGACGGAAGACCTGGATTATTTCTATCCGACCGATGTACTGGTAACCGGATATGATATCATCTTCTTCTGGGTACTTCGTATGGTATTCTCCGGATATGCTCATACCGGAAAGAAACCATTTAGCAAGGTTCTTATTCACGGACTTGTAAGAGACTCGCTGGGCCGCAAGATGAGTAAGTCTCTTGGTAATGGTATAGACCCATTAGAAGTAATTGATAAATATGGCGCAGACGCACTTCGCCTTACTTTAATCACCGGTAACGCACCAGGAAATGATATGCGATTCTATTGGGAGCGTGTGGAAGCAAGCAGAAACTTTGCCAATAAGGTATGGAATGCTTCCCGTTTCATTATGATGAACTTAGAGAAAGCAGAAATTAACGATACGATGGATGAGAAGCTTCTGACTATCGCAGATAAATGGATCTTAAGTAAAGTTAATGCGCTTGTGAAAGAAGCAACCGAGAATATGGAAAGCTTTGAGCTTGGTATTGCTGTTCAGAAGATCTATGATTTCATCTGGGAAGAGTTCTGCGATTGGTATATTGAGATGGTGAAGCCTAGATTATATAGTGATACTGATGAGACAAAGGCAGCAGCGCTTTGGACCTTAAAGAAGGTACTCACTACTTCCTTGAAACTTCTTCATCCATATATGCCATTTATTACGGAAGAAATCTATTGCACGCTTCAGGAAATGTCCGGTACGTGGGAATCCGAATCCATTATGATTTCCGAATGGCCAGTATTCCAGAAGGAATATGAGTACAGTAAGGAAGAGGAAGCGGTAGAATTAATTAAGGCAGCAGTAAAAGGTATCCGTAATGTCCGCACGGAGATGAATGTACCGCCAAGCAGAAAAGCGAAGGTGATCGTTGTATCCGATAGCGATAAAATAAGAAATATCTTTACGGAAAGCAGGATTTTCTTTGCTACCTTAGGATATGCCAGCGAAGTTGCAGTACAAGAGGATAAAGCAGGAATTCCTGAAGATGCGGTATCTACTGTAATCCCAGGTGCAGTAATCTATATTCCATTTGCAGACCTGGTAGATATCGATAAGGAAATTGAGCGTCTGACCAAGGAAAAGAGCAGACTGGAAGGCGAATTAAAGCGTGTAAATGGAATGCTTGCGAATGAAAACTTTGTAAAGAAAGCTCCGCAGAATAAGATTGACGAAGAGAAAGCAAAGCTTGAGAAATATACGAATATGATGAAGCAGGTAATGGAAAGATTAGAGCAGCTAAGCAAATAATTTTGGGGAACAATCGTATTCTAATTTCATATAATGTAGTAATAGAAAAACGTGTGATGTAATATCACACGTTTTTCATTCATGATAATATATTTACCTATCCTTGTTATTGTCAGCGATCAGATTGCCTCATTGCCTTATTGAATCATGGAATTATTTCAATTCTTTTTTATGTAAAAATGTTGTCACTTGCAAATGCATCATGCGCTTGCTATGGATAATAATTTGTCTATTATAAGTTTTGGATATTATTACCAGTTTATGGTGAGAATCCTTGGTGGAAAATATTAACTATTGATACTTGAAATACCAATTTTATTATGATATATTTATCAAGTGTGAGGAACAACCGTGTACATATTATTAGGTTACCTTACATAATTAAGAATAGCTGCCCGGTCCTCTTCAGGTTGGGGCAGTTATTCTTTTTTCTTATGTTGACGATCTAGATAATTAATCAAGGATATAAGTAGCATTCCGAATGACAGCATTAGTGTAAGTGCTTCGAAAGTACTCATAATGCCACCTCCTTAACAAATCTTTGAGAGAACTCAAGGATTTGTGTGACAAGCTACTGTGTACACGGTTGTCCTATAACGAAATGGAGTAAATAGCATATCGTGTAATACAATCAGTGAACGAACATGAAGGTTATCTTTACTATAATGAATTACTTGTAACACATCTAAAAATAAAGGAGATATGCAGCATATGAATATGTTACACTATGCTAATCTTACTACACTTATATTATACTACGTTTACATAATTTTACAATAACTTTTGTGTTCCATAATTGTAGAATAAATAGTAAATTTGGCTTAGTTACGACAGGAATCGAACAAGTAATATGTCATTATGAAGATTTCCTTCAGAATCAATTATAAAAAATAGGTTACTTGCTTATAGTTATTCAAAAGCCAATGCATTTGTCATGAATAAAATATAACAAGGCTTGCAATATTTTTGTATTTTCGATATCATATTTTTGAAAATACGTTAGAAAAGAGGGTGCTTTCCATGATTCAAGAGGATTTTATTAGCTTTACCATACAGAAACAAAAGCGCATAGCTTTAATTGCCCATGACACTAAGAAACAGGATTTAATTGAATGGGTAGAAAAGAACAAAGAGGTTTTAAAGAATCATTTTCTATGCGGAACCGGAACAACAGCGAGATTAATTGTAGACAAGGTTGGATTACCGGTGAAGGCTTATAATAGCGGGCCATTAGGCGGTGATCAGCAGATTGGCGCTAGAATTGTGGAAGGTAATATCGATTTTGTTATTTTCTTCTGGGATCCTTTAGCTGCACAGCCCCATGATCCGGATGTTAAGGCATTATTAAGAATTTGTGCGGTTTATGATATTCCATTGGCGACGAATCAAGCTACCGCTGATTTTATGCTTACATCAAAATATATGACGGAAAATTATGATCGACATGTGATCAATTATAATAAAGTCATTGATAAAAGGCTGGATGGATTCCAATAGGGATTCCATATAGCAGATGTAATAGCCGGATGTAAGTTTTAAGCCATGGTAAGTATGAGTTTGATCAGGAATCAATATGGAGTGAGCATCATCGTTTTATTGATGAAGCCCACTCCATTTATTCATCCTTACATAATCGCATAATCTCAATGATTCTTCACAATTACTAATGCAGGATACCTATCAGAAGTAATGCTATCTTGTTATTCGCATATGTTAATTGATAATCCAATAGAGATATCCACTTGCGAATCAATCATTGATTCATATCAGCGGTTAAGCTGTCAATAAAGAACTTAGCGGCATCGGATAGAGGAATATCTTTATTATAGGCTGCAACGAGCATACGGGTAGGGATTTCCTGATCCGTCTCTATGACAGCCAGATGATCCATTTCTTTCACACAGAAATCCGGAATGAAAGCAATACCAAGTCCGATTTTTGCTAAGTCTATGAGCAGATCATTACTGCTTAACTCTACGGAAGGAACCAGATCCAGGGAGTTCTCCAGGAATAAGTTATGAAGGAACATGCTGGTTGTTGAGCGTTTCTCCAGCATCAGTATCGGATACTCCTGTAGTTCCTGCAAAGTTACCTTTCGACCGGTAAGGGGAAATGCATCTGGATTAGCGATAAAGATGTCTCTGAATTCTTTTACCGGAAGTATTTCCATCATATTATTAAGATTTGGATTAGGTGAATTCGTAACAATGACATCTACTTCATTCTGTTCAAGAAGAGTCGCACATTTGAGGGAAGTACCGTTCGTTACTTTTATATGAATATTGGGGTATTGTTTATGGAAATGATTTAGGTATGGAACCAGATAATAACGGCAAATGGTATCACTGGCACCAATTCTTAATTGAACACCGCTTTTCGGATCAGCACAGAGCTGGTTTTCACCACGGATGATTAAATTAATCGCCGGCTCAATATGTTTCAAAAGAAGCTCGCCTTCTTTTGTTAAGGCTACACGCTTCGTGCTTCGAATAAATAGCGTTTGATTTAACCGTTTTTCCAGTGTCTTAATTGATTGGCTGACTGCGGATTGGGAAATAAATAATTCGCTGGCAGCATCCGAGAAACTAAGACTTTTCGCAACGTGATAGAAAACTTTATAAAGTTCATAATTGATATCCATAAGACCTCCGTTTTATCCGTCAAGAATTCCCTGTGGGGGTGCATAATGCTTTTGTGAAAGAGTGGTAGAAGGAAAACTTGGTCGGACAATGTTTTATCTTTATTAGTATGCCTAATTAAATGGTTCATATATATTAATTTTGATTATAAAACATGCTATGATATAATGCAAGTAATTGGTTAACTGTAAAATTTAGCATTCCTATTGAGAAGGAGAATGGGATGAGTAGCGTAAGAAGAATATATGTAGAAAAGAAGCCTCCATATGCAATCAAGGCGAAGGAATTGAAGGCAGAGATACGAAATTATTTGGGAATTAAGAAACTGAATTCCGTGCGGATTCTAATTCGATATGATATAGAAAATATTAGCGAAGATACTTACCGGAAATCCCTTGGAACAGTGTTCTCGGAACCACCTTTGGATATCTTAATGGAAGAAAAGTATGTAGCAGATGCAAAAGATAAGGTTTTCACTGTGGAGTATCTGCCGGGTCAGTTTGATCAGAGAGCAGATTCCGCTATGCAGTGTGTTAAGCTGTTGAACGAGAAGGAGGAGCCGGTAATTCGTTCTGCGGTTACCTATATCCTGTCAGGAGAACTTACAGAGAAAGAGTTTGAAAGTATTCGGAAATATTGCATTAACCCGGTAGATTCCCGATTGGCAGAGGAAGTAAAACCGGAAACCTTAGTTGCCGTATATGAAGAGCCTGAAGATGTTAAAATTCTGGAAGGTTTTAAGGATTTGGATGAAGAAAAATTGCAGGAATTATATCGGTCCTTAAATCTTGCGATGACGATACAGGACTTTAAGCATATACAGAATTATTACCATAATGAAGAACATAGGGATCCCTCTATGACGGAAATCCGTGTTCTGGATACCTATTGGTCGGACCATTGCCGCCATACAACATTCCTTACGGAGCTTGCCGATATCCAATTTGAAGACGGGTATTATACAGAACCGATGAAGGCAGCTTTTCATAAGTATCTGAAAGAGCGGGAAGTCCTTTATCAAGGAAAGGACGGCAAAGATATATCTTTGATGGATATTGCCCTGCTTGGGATGAAGAAGTTAAGAGCCGATGGAAAGCTTGCGGATATGGAAGTATCCGAAGAAATTAACGCCTGCTCCATTATCGTACCGGTGGAGATCGATGGTAAGACGGAAGAGTGGCTAATATTCTTTAAAAACGAAACCCATAACCATCCTACCGAGATCGAACCGTTCGGAGGTGCTGCTACCTGCCTCGGTGGTGCAATCCGTGATCCTTTGTCGGGAAGAGGATATGTATATCAGGCTATGCGGGTTACCGGTGCAGCAGACCCTACGGTTCCGATTAAGGATACTATGGAGGGAAAACTGCCGCAGAGGAAAATCTGTACCGGTGCAGCAGCAGGTTACAGCTCCTATGGCAATCAGATCGGACTGGCCACGGGTCTTGTTGATGAAGTATATCATCCTGGCTATGTAGCGAAGAGAATGGAAATTGGCGCAGTTATGGGTGCAGCACCAAGAAAGAATGTTGTCCGTAAGAGTTCCGAACCGGGAGATGTGATTATCCTATTGGGAGGAAGAACAGGACGTGATGGCTTGGGCGGAGCAACCGGCTCCTCAAAGAGCCATACAACAGAATCGATTATAACTGCGGGTGCTGAAGTGCAAAAGGGAAATGCTCCAACGGAAAGAAAACTGCAAAGACTTTTCCGCAGAGAGGAAGTAAGCCGGTTAATCAAGAAATGTAATGATTTTGGTGCCGGAGGTGTATCCGTAGCCATTGGCGAGTTGGCAGACGGTCTTAGAATAAATCTTGATAAGATACCAAAGAAATATGCAGGCCTTGATGGGACTGAGCTTGCAATCTCGGAATCACAAGAGAGAATGGCGATTGTCATTGATCCTAAGGATGTGGCGCAAATGCTAGCCTATGCCGAAGAGGAAAACTTAGAAGCGGTGGTCGTAGCAGAGGTAACCGAAGCTCCAAGACTTGTGATGACCTGGCGCGGAAAAGAAATTGTGAACATCTCCAGAGCATTTCTTAATACCAATGGTGCCCATCAAGAGGCAACGGCATATGTTCAGGTACCAAAGCCTGATGAGAATTATCTGAAAAAAGGTAACATAGACCTTTCCATGGATCAGGCGGATTTCAAAAATAACTGGTTGAAAACCTTAAGTTCATTAAATGTCTGCTCTAAAAAAGGTCTTGTAGAAATGTTTGACAGCTCCATTGGAGCAGCTACCGTTACCATGCCTTTTGGCGGAAAGTATCAATTATCACCAATACAGACGATGATCGCTAAGCTGCCGGTACTATATGGCAGCTGTGATACGGTTACTATGATGAGCTTTGGATTTGACCCGTATCTGTCCAGTTGGTCACCGTTCCATGGTTCTGCGTATGCGATACTTTCTTCCGTTGCCAAGATTGTAGCAGCGGGTGGAGATCCTACAAAGATACGTTTCACATTCCAGGAATACTTCCGCAGACTGGGGAATGATCCGAAGCGCTGGGGAGAACCTGTCGCAGCTCTTTTGGGAGCTTTGGATGCACAACTGAAGCTTGGACTTCCTTCCATAGGTGGTAAGGATAGTATGTCCGGAAGCTTTAACGATATTGATGTTCCACCAACCCTTGTTTCTTTTGCGGTAGATATAGCAAAGACATCCGATGTGATAACGACGGAACTTAAAGCAGCGGGAAATGTCTTGGTAGAATTCCGCATGGAAAGAGATTCCTATGATTTGCCAAATTACGAACAGGTAATGCGCTTATATCAGAGGATTAACCAACTGAGCAAGGAAGGAAAGATCGCTTCGGCATTTGCAATCGGCTTTGGTGGAATAGTGGAAGCAATCAGTAAAATGGCATTTGGCAATCAACTGGGTGTTAAGATAAAGGAAGACATCCCTATGAATGAATTGTTCCTGCCTGATTACGGTTCCATCCTGGTGGAAATGCGTGAGGAAGATGTAAGAGAACTTGCGCATACTTCTTATCGTGTGATAGGAACAATCATTGAGGAAGAAGCCTTTATCTACGGCGATGTTACTATTCCAATGGAGGAAGCCCTTGCAGCATGGACGAAAACATTAGAAAAGGTATATCCGACCCGCTCCGAAGATAAGCAAGAGAATGGGAATGAACAGATCCGGGTTTTGGAAACAAAGCTATACGAGGCAAAAAATATCTATGTTGCTAAATCCAAAGTTGCAAAGCCGAAGGTATTTATTCCGGTATTTCCGGGAACGAACTGTGAGTATGATACCCTTCGTGCATTTGAAAATGCCGGAGCATGTGTGGAAACGGTTGTATTTAAGAACCTTACGGAAGAACATATCAGAGAGTCGGTAGAAGCTTTCGAGAAAGCAATTAAAAACGCGCAGATATTGATGTTCCCAGGTGGATTTTCTGCCGGAGATGAACCTGACGGATCAGGTAAGTTTATTGCGACTGCGTTCCGTAATGTAAGAATCCGGGATGCGGTTAATGATCTTCTTAAGTTGCGGGATGGCCTGGTTCTTGGTATCTGCAACGGTTTCCAGGCGTTAATTAAGTTGGGATTGCTGCCATATGGGGAAATCACACCATTGAGCGAGGATTCGCCGACGTTGACAACCAATAATATCGGTCGCCATGTTTCAAAATCCGTCTATACAAAAGTGGTATCCAATAAGTCACCTTGGCTTAGATTGGCGGAACTTGGCGGTGTCTATGCAATTCCGGCATCCCATGGGGAAGGCAGGTTTGTAGCAAACGAGGAGTGGATTCGGAAGCTCTTTGCCAACGGTCAGGTAGCTACGCAGTATGTGGATCTTGCCGGCAACCCTACGATGGATGAGGATTTCAATCCGAACGGCTCCTATTACGCAATTGAGGGTATTACCAGCCCGGATGGAAGAGTTTTGGGTAAGATGGCGCACTCTGAACGCAGAGGAGACTCCGTTGCGATCAATATTGTTGGAGACCAAAACCAGTATATCTTCGAATCGGGAGTATCGTATTTTAAGTAACATTACCAATTCGTGGGTATGAATATCCGTTTTCTATGTATACCATAATTTTACGCTACCTCCGTTACTTCATTGTAGAAAATGAACTCTGGGTCTTCTTTTCCATATTTTTAATAAGCAAAATAATCACATAGTTGAGGAATCAGCTATGTGATTATTTTGTGAACAATTTTGTGTAGAATTGATTCTGCATGTCTCATTTGTTATAATTTTCTATTGAAACGGTAATGTAGTTATATATATGTAATTACCGGACAAACGATAAGATTGACACTGCCATGATAGAAGGAGACAAAATTACAATATGCTAATAAAGGAGGGAAAAACATGAGAAAATATGCTAAGATTATATTTTTTACTATAATTGCGGCTTTATGGCTGACGGGTTGCGGCACAAGGGACAAGAGTGATAACGGTGGTGACTATCTATCCGGTAAGCATAAGGCAGAAATAGAAATAGCGGATTATGGAACAATTACTGTGGAATTGGATGCCGATCATGCACCGATTACCGTTACGAATTTTATTAATTTGGCTAAGGACGGTTTCTATGACGGACTAACCTTTCATAGGATTATCGAAGGTTTTATGATACAAGGCGGAGATCCCAATGGAAACGGCACCGGTGGTTCCGAAGAAACAATCAAAGGGGAGTTCGCTTCCAATGGCGTTGACAATCCTTTATCCCATACCAGAGGAGCAATTTCGATGGCGAGAGCAATGGATAAAGATAGCGCCAGTTCGCAGTTCTTTATTGTACATGAGGATAGTACATTCCTTGATGGAGATTATGCTGTTTTCGGATATGTAACAGAAGGAATTGAAATCGTGGACCGAATCTGTGCGAATACACCGGTACAGGATAATAACGGAACCGTAGATCCGGCCGATCAGCCTGTTATAACATCGATAAAGGTAGTTGATTGACGTTACCATATACAATAATGAAGACTTAAATGCAATAACGGAGTAGGATTCTAAAAATCCTACTCCGTTATTGCATTTATAGTTTTATACTTCGGAAGCTTATAATCTGATGCAATATACTTAGTAAAAAACTTTTACAAAGTATATTGACAAGCGGGTATTGACCGCGTATAATGAAGTTATAATAAGAATATTAGAATAACAATAAGAGTATTACATATTAGATATATTGAATGAAATGTTTGAATTGGTACTTAGAAGGAAAGTAAAAATTATTTATAAAGTTGCTATTTTAGGAGGCGTATCCCATTGATCGGTATTAATCATCAAAATATGAACGAAACAAATAAATATGTATTATTAAAATCAATTTTAACAAAAGCACCTATTTCAAGGGTTGAGCTTAGTCAGTTAACCGGTTTGAATAAGATGACGGTAACGGGCTTGGTAAATGAGTTTATTGAAAAAGGGATTGTATGGGAATGCGGAGAGGCAAAATCTACTGGAGGAAGAAAAAGGACCTATTTGGATGTAGTACCGGATTCATTATTGACATTGGGAATATATATTGGTCGAGACGCTCTTAATGTAGGAATTATCAATCTGAAAGGACAGATCTTACAGACCGAGAATATGGAGCTTTCCTTTATGGAGAACAACGATGTCTTTTTGAAAAGCTTGTTTATGCTTTGCGATCGGTTACTGGAAACCAAATATAAGAGTAAAATTTGGGGTATTGGGGTATCTTGTGCCGGTCCTTTGCTGGCGCAGGACGGTGTCATTTTAAATCCGCCCGACTTTAATAACATCAGAGATCTGCCCATTATTGAAAAATTGAAAGAACGCTATCAATTACCTGCCTATCTGCAGAATGATATGTGTGTGGCAGCTTTGGCAGAAGTGTATTTTGGCAATAAACATCATTATAATAATTTTATTTATGTTGGTATTTCCAGCGGTATTGGTGGAGGAGTAATTATTAATAAGAAATTATATACCGGTTCCTCGGGATTGGCTGGAATTATCGGTCACATTATCGTTGAAATGGATGGAATACAATGTGAATGCGGCCAATGTGGCTGCCTTGAAAAATACAGCAGTACCCGTGCGGTAGTAAAATGGGCGAAAAAGAACGGTGCCAGTCAGGATCTTACTTGGATTCAGCTATTGGATCTGGCATCGAAGGGTGATGAAATATGTATCAAAGCAATTGACCGTATGATTAACTACCTGGGAGTAGCAATCATTAATATGGAAAGTGCATATGATACGGAATGCTTTGTAATTGGTGGAGATCTACATTTTTATCAGGAAATGGTTGTTAATCGTATACAAGATAAACTAAAAAATAATGCCTTTTCCTGGGGTAAAAATAGAGATGTTAAAGTTGAGGCCTCAAGTTTTGTGGGAAGTGCTTCCTTTATCGGGACAGCAGCCTTAGTGATGGAAAATAATTCAGAAAGGTAAATCCCACACAAAATACAAAGGATTCGGGGGTGACAAGCAAAATAAAGTAATTTTGGTTAATGACACTTTATAATTAAACAATAGGAGAGGATGAAAATGAAAAAATTATACAGTTTGGTTTTAGTAACTATACTTACAATGTTAATGCTTGCAGGATGCGGAAGTAGTAAAGATACAACCGATCAAACAACGAATTCAACAGACGCAGAACCTGCTCAGGAGAAAGTAACCCTGACTATTTGGGGTGATACAGATAATCAGGCAATATTAGAATCTTCCTTTACGAAACTGAATAAAGCATTTGAGGAGAAATATCCGAATATTAAACTGGATTATCAATATTCCGGTACCTTTGATACGATTAATATAGCAGTGCAATCCAATTCTTTACCGGATCTTTTCTGGGTACAGGGAAATAAATCAACAAAGATGGCTGAATTGGCACGTAATGGCTATCTACTTCCATTGGATGATTATAATTTAGATGCCAGCCGTTTCCCGAGTGAATCTATAGAATATGCTACAGTTGATGGTTCCTTGTATTGCTCTTATCCGTCTTTCTTTGATTATGCAGTTCTATATTATAACAAGGAAATATTTAATAAGTACGGTTTGGACAAGCCTGAAACCTGGGATGATTTTGTAAACGCCATGGATACGCTTGTAAAGAATGGCGAAACACCGCTTTCATTCGGAGGTAAGGGTGAATTCGACAGATATTGGTTAATGCAGGTTATAGCGCCTGCTATCTGCAACGATACATTGACAGCTCTGAAAGAAAAGACTACACCTGATTTTGCTTCTATGGAGAAAGCATTTGATTTTTATCGAGAATTTGCTGAAAAAGGATATCTGGGTAAGGACTTTGCATCGGTTGATGGCGTTGGTGCGCAATTAGCGTTTACCAATGGAAAAGCTGCAATGCTGATTGACGGAACCTGGAATAACCAATTGTATAAGGAGGTTGGTTTTGAAGTAGGACGCTTCGCAATTCCTGATAACAATGGTACCAGATACGCTCAGAGTGGCCCAAGCAATTACAATACATATGCGGTTGCAAAATCTACAAAACACCCGGATGAAGCAGTGAAGTATATTGAATTCCTAAATAGTAAAGAAGCACAGCAGATTTTTGAGGATGAACTGGGTACGATTCCTCTTGTGAAAGATCTTGTTACCAAGGATGAATCCGTTAAAGAATTGGCTGATTATGATGTGGTTGGCCCTAATATCTATCATGTACTATCCGGTGTGGCAGATGAGAATGGCAAGCCACAGGATGTGTTCCTCGGTGAAGTGCTTCCTAAACTGATGATGTCGGAAATCACCGGAGCAGAAGGTGTTCAGATGATTAAAGACGAAATGGCTAAAGTTCAGACAAAGTAATTTATTTGAATAATTTCTTTCCGGAAAATGCCTTCGTTTTCTATGAAGGCATTTTCTGGTATCAGGGAGAAAGGAGTTGTAGACATGAAAAAATTTTTTGGGAAAAGACCGTATCTGTTATTTCTCGCTCCCGGTTTTATCCTGTATACGATTTTTGTAGTTTACCCAATTTTTGCAGCCGGTAGCCTAAGTCTTTTCCGTTGGAATGGTATAGGCGAAAAAGTTTTCGTTGGATTCGGAAATTATATTGAGTTGTTTACAAGCTCTAATCTTATGTCTCAGATGGTAAATGCTCTGAAACATAGTTTGACAATTTTCATACTGACTGCATTAATTAACATTCCGATACAGATCATTATGGCATATATGATTTATAGCAAGGTAAAAGGAAAAAATTTCTTCCAGGTGGCAATATTTTCACCGCAGTTTATTTCAACGCCTGTCATCGTATTTATCTTTACCCTTCTTTTTGACGGAAATATTGGTGTCGTGAATAAAATACTTGAGTTAATCGGTTTGGGTAAATATGCCCGCCCATGGTTGGGAATACCTGAGTTTGGTATCTATATTGTCTGGATCATGATCTCCTGGGCAGGTATCGGCGTTGGTATGATGTATTTCATTGGAGCTATGAAAATGATAGCCTTCGACAGTTTGGAGAGCGCCTATATGGAAGGTGCAGGTTTCTGGAAAAGACTAATCTATATCGTGTTACCTCAAATAAAAATGACAGTATTAAATTTGGTTTTAATATCTTATGTGTTCAGTATGACCATATTCGATTACAGTTATATTCTTGGCGGAACAAGCGGTGGAGTTAATGGCAATGTTGACGTTATGCCTTTGTTCTTTTACCGTATGGCATTTGGTGATACCAACCCCTTAGGCGGCAATATCAGTTCCAATTCCATCGGAATGGGTACAACGATAGCCTGCGTATTGTTCTTTATGATTTTTGCCATTGCCCTGATTCAGTTATTAATTGTTTATCGCAAGGAGGAAGATTAAATGAAGAGAATGACAGACATCATGCCTATGAATAAGCATCAGGGTTTTACAGCCGGTATCGTAAAAGTTTTACTTTGGATCTATTCCTCCTTTACCTTTTTAATGTTGCTGTATATGACCTATAACTCTTTCCGGGAGCGAAAGGATATCCTGGGCAATACCTTTGGTAAACCTGCTAAATTTACCCTGGATAATTATATAAAATTAATATTCGAAGATAATTTCTTTCATTATTTTTTGAACAGTGTAATCATCTTGGTTGCCAGTCTGGTCTTACTCGTTATGATATCTTCCTTTACCGCTTATGGTCTGGCAAGATATAAATTCAAAGGGAGAAAGTTTATGAGGATATTTTTCCTGATTGGACTTATGTTCCCTGCGCAGCTTGGTATTGTTCCGATATTCCAGTTACTGAAGCAAATTCATCTGATTAATAACATTGCATCTGTAATTATCATTTCAGCAGCGGGAATTTCAATGCCGGTATTTATGTTAACTGACTTTTTTGCTAAGCTGCCTAAGGAAATTTACGAGGCGGCTGTGATTGATGGAGCCGGAGAGTGGAGGACATTTTTTCAGGTCATGTTTCCTATGGCAAGTCCGGTTGTTTTCTCTGTGTGTATAACGTCCTCCGTAACAATCTGGAACCAGTTTTTCTTACCATTAATCTTTCTTCAACAGGATGCCAATAAAACCATCCCGCTTCTTGTTGTAAAGTATACGAAGAATTTATTCAGTACAATGGATCTGGCATTAGCCATCTCAACATTGTCAACGGTACCAATCCTAATTCTGTTTATTATTTTCTCAAATCAAATCCTAGATGGTGTCACTGCCGGAGCAGTGAAAGGCTAATATTACATGGAAAGGAAATTACAATATGTCGAAAATAAAAGAAATATGGTGTATGCACCATAGCCATCTTGATGTTGGTTATACGCATCCGCAGCCTCTTTTGCTTGAACTTCAGAAAGATTACATTAATCAGGCGATTGATCTTTGCATTAAAACATCGGATTATCCGGAAGAATCACGTTTTCGATGGACTTGTGAGGCAACATATCCACTGATTAGGTGGCTTGAAACTGCGGAGCCAGAGCGGATTGAAGTATTAAAAAATCTGATTCGTGAAGGGAGAATCAGTATTGCGGCATTACCGATGCATACAACTCCTGGTTGCTCCGTCACAGAAATGGTTTCCATGTTAAGAGATTTGGATTTACTCCGGGATCAATTAGGAGCAAAGATTACTACTGCAATTAATCATGATATTAACGGACAGCCTTGGACGTTATCCCAGGTAATGTTGGATAGCGGGATTGATTTTTATCTTACAGGTATCAATGTTCACTTTGGTGGCATTCCGTTTCCAAGACCGTCAGCGTTTCGCTGGCAGACATCGGATAAAAGAGAGCTGCTTACCTTTTTAGGAGAGCATTATTCTTTATTCAGCCAATTCTTCTTCACTTGTGAAGCGGATACTGCGCGAATGCACAAAGGTGTCGTAGACTATGTGGAACGATTGGAAAGAAACGGGTACCAAAGAGATTTTGCCTTCCTAACAGCGACCAATCCACCGTTATTTGATAATAACTGTCCTGATTTGGAACTGGCCGATTTGATTCGCCGATATAATGAGGAAGGCCATGAATATAAAATACGTTTTGTTACGCCTGAAATGCTGAGGGATAAATTATTGGCGGAAAATGTGAAAGATTTACCGGTATATTCCGGTGATTGGACGGATTACTGGAATTTTGGTTCAGCCAGCACCGCCAGAGAGACAAAAGTAAGCAGACGGGCAAAATTAAACCTGCAAAAAGCAGAGATGTTGGAATGCATCACCCAAAATACCAGTAAGCAATATAAAAAAGTGAAAGAAGAAGCCTGGTTAAATGCAATTATATTTGATGAACATACCTGGGGAGCATCCCAATCCGTAACAGATCCTTATGGACAAGAAACTTACGCACAATACATTCATAAAGTTAAAACAGCCTATCAGGCCGCAGACTTGTCTGCATATTTATTAAGCAATCAGTTAGAGCAAGTAGCGGGCAATCCGCATCAGTCTAACCAACCGGAAGGAATTGTTGTGATAAATACTTCAGGGACAAGGCAGGAAGTTGAACTTGAGGTACCGGCTTCATACCTGGAAAAGGGAAGACAGCTTAGTGCCCTCCGATCAAAACAGTATCTACCTTATGTAATGAATGGGGAAAAAACCGTTCCTTTCGGACGAATATGGATGGAACCCTTCAGTTGGAGAAAGATACCTTTTTCTGTATTGGAGGATTATAAAAAGCAAGATAAAGAGTCAAAGAAAACATATCAATTAGGAAAATGCGAACTAACCACTCCTTACTACCGGGTGAAGTTTAATGAAATAACCGGAAGGATTACGCAGATCTACAGCATTGATCAGGATTGGAATATGCTGGATGAAAACGGAGAATGGACCTTCTTTGAATTAGTCCGTGAAACGATAGATTCCCGTTATCATAAGCAGGAGCGTGCAACCTTATTTCCGAGAGATATTGATCTGGGGAATCAAAGCATCTCTGTTTGGAATCATAATTGGAAAGCCAAACGTAACGGAGCGGAACCGATCAGCTGGAGTATCCTAAAAGAAGAAGATACCGTTCAATTTGCTTATAAACTTAAAATAGATGGCATGGAAGATATTGAGCAAACGATTAGTTTTTCCGTGAATTCTCCGAGAATAAAAACGAATGTTAAATTCATAAAACAACCGGTATGCAGTCCGGAATCGATTTATTTCACTTTCCCGTTAAACCTTGATGAAAATTGGGAATGTATATTCGATACCGCAAGCGAATACGTTCGTCTTGATAAGGAGCAATTAGGTAATGTTTGCCGAGATTGGGTAACTGTAGATAAAAGTGTTTCCGTTTTTGACGGCAAGAAAGGTCTCATGTTAGCATGTCCGGATGCGCCCATGGTACAGGTGGGGGATTTTAATTTTGGAAAAGAGAGCCGGGAAATCAAGCGTCAGAAAAATCCTCTCTTATTAGCATGGCCTTTAAACAATTATTGGGACACCAATTTCATGGCAAATCAATCAGGGGCAATGGAGTTTACCTATGAGGTTCTGCCATTTAGAAAGTTTGATGCAAAAACCGTATTTACCCATAGTGTGGCAGCGGAGCAACCTGTGGTTATTGGGGCAGCCGTATCCTGTGAGAAGGAAGAAAGCGGAATTCTTATTATCGGTGAGGGTGAAGTTCAGCCAATCTATGTAAAATCTTCCGATAGGAAGGGAGAAAATCAGAAGGATATCATTATTGGTCTTAAGAATATGACAGACCAGCCACAGACATATACCTTTACGGTTCCGTGCTTCCCATCCTTTATTGCAGAAGAGATTACTGTCCAGGAAAAGAGAAAATCGCTGCTTCCTGTAACAAATCAGTATGCTACGGTAGAATTGGCACCATATGCGTTCAAACAGGTTCGTGTGATTCGGGAAGTCTAGTATAATTTAGGGATTATTCGAGAGTAGGAAAGGCAGATGAATAATGAAAATAGGGATTGACTTAGGCGGAACTACAATGACCGTTGGTGCTGTGAGTAATGAGAATGAAATTATTGCAAAGATAGAAACGGATACAAGATCCGATGATGGAGCTGAGAGAATCATTGAACGAATGGCACAGCTTACTCAAAAAGTAATCCGGCAGGTTAATGATAACAGCATTACTCATATTGGAATTGGTTGTCCTGGTATGCTCGACAGAGAAAATGGACGGGTGATTTATTCCAATAACCTGAATTGGCACGATGTTGATATCAACAAGAAATTAATGAGTTACTTTGATGTCCCCGTGTATCTTGAAAATGATGCAAATTGCGCAGCCTTGGGTGAATATAAGAAAGGCTCCGGCAAAAATTTTAATTCAATGATCATGATAACACTGGGCACCGGAATTGGCGGAGGAGTTATCATCGATAATAAACTTTATCGTGGTAAAAGCGGTAATTCGAATATTCTTGGACATATTGTTATTAACACGGATGGAGAATTGTGTACCTGCGGAAGAAAAGGATGCTGGGAAGCATATGCATCCATAACGGCACTAATTAGACAAGCAAAGGAAATGGCACAGGAACATAAGGGGTCGGAGTTATTTCGTCTGATGGAAAGGGAAGGTTCCCTGACCGGACGCAGTATTTTTGCGGCGATACATAAGGGAGATTATGCAGCGAAACAGGTTTTTAATCGTTACATTAAATATGTATCGGAAGGTATTATCGATATTATTAATATCTTTGATCCGCAATCCATTGTGATTGGCGGAGGAATCAGCCAGCAGGGAGAATTTCTGCTAAAGCCGATACGAGAAATCGTTGAGAAAAATATTTACTGTGGTAAGGATGTAATGCCATATATAACGGCGTCAAGCTTGGGAAATGATGCCGGCATTATCGGAGCATCTTGCTTAAATGAATACTAAAAAACTGTGTGAAAGGAGACTATAATGCTTAAGTCAAATTATGATAAAAAGCCATATGTTGAGGTTACCGGTTATGATCATGAGGCATTTGTAGGTTATGACAGCATAATCCAAGAAATACAAAAGAAAATCGCACAAAAGGGGTTAGCAAGAACGGTTGTAACTGTTGAGTGCTACCCCGGGGTAAAGCGGGAGGAAGTATTGACCGCTTTTACTGATGGACTAAAGCCGGTACTTGTTATTGATGCAGACCAATGCAGTTATGACGGTGATACCATAACAAAGATGATTAGCCGGGAGCTTACAGACGACAGAGTTTTTGGTGTCTTAAGCTGCAGAACAATCGATGAGTTCTTTGATAAAGATCTGATTACACAGGCCAGGGCATCCATGGAAGAGATTAACTGTGGAACGGTACTGGTGTATGGCACAGGTGCCTCATTAATTCATGAGGGTGATATTCTGATTTATGCAGATCTTGCCAGATGGGAAATCCAGCTCAGATATCGTAGAAAAGAGCTTGCTAACTGGAAGATGGAAAATTATGAGGAAGATCAGCTGAGAAAATATAAACGTGCATTCTTTATCGAATGGCGTGTGGCAGATCGCCTAAAGAAAAAGCTTTATCCCAAAATCGATTATTTACTAGATACCAATGTATATGATAGTCCTAAGATGATTACAAAGGATGCATTTGATACGGGGCTGAAGGAAACGGCGAGCCGGCCGTTCCGTGTGGTTCCCTATTTTGACCCCGGCGTCTGGGGCGGCCAATGGATGAAAGAGGTATGTGATTTAGATCGTGATCAGGCTAACTTCGCATGGTGCTTTGACTGTGTTCCGGAAGAAAACAGTTTATATCTGAAGTATGGAGATATCTATGTAGAAGTTCCCTCCATTGATGTCGTTTTCTTTTATCCGCATCAGCTGTTAGGCGAAAAGGTTCATGCCCGCTTTGGAACAGAGTTTCCAATCAGATTTGATTTCCTGGATACGATGGGAGGACAGAATCTGAGCTTGCAGGTGCATCCTTTGACAGAATATATCCAAGAGAAATTTGGTATGCACTATACCCAGGATGAGAGCTACTATATTCTTGATGCAGAACCGGGCGCTGTAGTCTATCTTGGAGTGAAAGAAGGAATTGATAAAGAGGAAATGATACAAGACCTGTATCGTGCGCAATCCGGTGAAATGGCTTTCCCGGATGAGAAGTATATTAATCAATTTCCTGCGAAAAAGCACGATCATTTCCTAATTCCTGCAGGTACCATCCATTGCTCAGGTTCTAATTGCATGGTCCTTGAGATAAGTTCCACACCATATATATTCACATTTAAACTTTGGGATTGGAATCGTCTGGGGTTGGATGGAAAACCTCGTCCTGTTCATATCGAACACGGTGAAAAAGTAATTCAATGGGACAGAGATACAGAATGGGTAAGTAACAATCTTGTAAATCAGGTTGATCTTATTCGTGAAGCTGATGGCTGCCGCGAAGAAAGGACCGGGCTTCATGAGCGTGAGTTTATAGAGACTCGAAGACATTGGTTTAATAAGAAGGTTTTACATAATACCAACGGCGGAGTTAATGTACTGAACCTGGTTGAAGGCAGAGAAGCGATCGTAGAAAGTCCAAGTGGAAAGTTCAAACCATTTATTGTCCATTATGCTGAGACATTTATTATACCTGCATCGGTGGGTGAATATACGATTGCACCATATGGGGAAAGTGAAGGAAAAGAAATCGCAACAATTAAGGCTTATGTTAGATAGAAGATTTTATCTTACCGTCATTAGATAAATAATATTTGAAAGAAGGTAATGGAGGATGAAAAAATTACCCAAAGCCGTAACTAAAATATGCAGGAGAATTTCTAAGAAAAGAGCAGGGAAATCATTGGCACCGGAAATCGTAATATTGGAGAAAACAAAGAATATCCCGGAGGATTGTCCTAGCGACGACGGAAAATCTACGCCAAGAATCAGAAGTATTAGAGTAAAACTATTTGCAGGATTATTGGTACCTGTAATTTTGCTTGGACTTTATGGAATAATATCCTACCAAAAGTCAAAAAATGCAATCATTTCTAATTATGAAAGAAGTACAGAGGATACCATAATCGCTGTTAGTGATTATATAAGTTTTGGTTTACAGGCAATTGAAGATAAAACCATGGAGCTTTACTTTGATACGAATATTCAGAAATATTTTAGTAGTACGGATGACATCAATTCCTATGAGAACATTAACATATCGTCAACCATTGAAAAGAATATTACTGTTGCGAAGGGGATAAATTCATTTATTTCTGAAATTCATTTGTTTGGCAAGACAGGAAAATCCATTTCGACAGTTGCAAAGTCAGTAAATGATTTGTACTCTTCGTTTGCTTCATCAGATATCCTCAAAAAGATGGATGATGAAAAGAGAGCGTTCACATGGGTTGGTGAACACAGGGAATTAGATGAGAAATTAACTGCCGGAAAGTATGGTACCGATCATTATGCATTTTCCATTGTCAGAGAAATGGATGGAAGAAAAGGCTATATCATGATCGATGTTTCGAAAGAGCAGATATTAGAGATATTTAATAAGTTTGATGTCGGTGACGGAGGCATCCTTGGTTTTGTTACCGGAGACGGACGGGAAATATTAACCGGGACAGAAGAACAGAACATTTTTACCGGATCAGACCATTATCAAAATGCGGTAATAGGGGAAGCGGTTAACGGTTATTCCTATGTGAACTATCAAGGGTTAGACTATTTATTCTTATTCAGCAAAGTAGGAGATACCGGTGCTATGATTTGTACCCTGATTCCTCAAAAGACCATTGTTAAGCAGGTCAGCGATATTCGAACATTAAATTTTGCTTTTGTAACTGTCGCCATTATTCTGGCAATCATCACAGTTGTACTGCTGGCAGGAGGAATCAGCAGTGCGGTAAATTCTTTAAGAAAATCAATCCTACAAGCCTCCAAAGGAGATTTAACGACTAGCTTTGATACAAAGCGCAAAGATGAGTTTCTCATTCTGTCAAATGGGATTGCCAATATGATGGACAATATGCGTAAACTAATTGGTGAAGTGCAGGAAGTCGGCAGTAAGGTGAGTGATTCAGCCGGAGGACTGTATAATACATCAGAAGATTTGCTAACTGCTACGAAAGATATCTCAAAGACTATTGATGATATTGAACAAGGGATTGTGCAGCAAGCCGGAGATACAGAAAACTGTTTAATGCAAATGTCCGGTTTGTCTGAGAAAATGAGTGAAGTATACGACAGCACTATGGAAATTGATAAGATAGCAAAGTATACGGAGCAAGTAGCAGGAGAAGGGCTGGTTATTATTGATGAACTGAGCAGAAAGGCAAGTGAAACTTCTAATGTTACCCAGGATGTAATTCAAAAAGTACAGGAATTTGAGATGCAATCAAAAAATATTAGTGGTTTTGTAAATATCATAAATGAAATTGCATCACAGACAAATCTTCTCTCGCTGAACGCTTCTATTGAAGCTGCCCGAGCCGGAGAATCAGGCCGTGGTTTTGCAGTTGTTGCAGAGGAAATCAGGAAGCTGGCTGATCAATCCATGCAGGCTGTAAATCAGATTCAATCCATTGTGAAGGAAATCCGTATAAAGACGCAAGATACGGTTAATGCGGCAAAACACGCAGAAGATATTGTGCAATCGCAGACAGTTGCGTTAGATAAGACGGTGAGTGTATTCAACAATATCAATATTCATGTAAAAGATCTTTCAAATAACTTGGACCATATTACAGATGCAATCAAAAATATTGATCATGCAAAAAAAGTAACGCTGGATGCAATCCAAAATATCTCTGCCGTATCTGAGCAGACAGCGGCCGCGTCTGAGGAGGTAAGTGCTACGGCGCTTTGTCAGATTGATTTTGTTGAACGGCTTAAGCAAGCTGCTTTGGAACTAGCGAATGATGCAAAGAAATTAGAGAAAGCAATTAGTATATTTAAAATAAGCTAAAGTGACATAAACTGCTGTAAGCAAAGAGTACACTCTCTTTGTTACAGCAGTTTTAACTTTCTATTTGGCAATCCTTTGGTTCTTTATCATCACGGAAACCTTTTAGTACCGGTTGGCGTAAGGTTCCTTTGTCATTTGGCATATATTGCACTGTGCAGACAATTTCCGGTTTTAGCCAGACTGCATTTTCATGACCATTAGGAACGGCGGCAAAAGGAGAGTACGGAATAGTCTCCAGTTTCTTTATATCCCCATATTTTACTCCCAAAGTCACATGTCCCTGATAGATAAGTTCCTCCCCTTTATATTGCCCGAGGACAACACTGATCACCCCTTTTTCTTTAACAATATATCCGCATACGACGAAGTCCTTGTCGACAAGATATTTAAATTTAATCCAATCCTTCGTTCGCTTGTCAAAATAATATTTACTATTGTTCTTCTTTGCAATGACACCCTCCAATTCTTGCTGTTTGGCAGCAGTAAATAATTCCACTCCTTTCTCCGGTATCCATCGGCTAATCGCCAGTTTGGGATTTTCAATAACGGTATCTGCTAGGATTTCTTTTCTTTCTAATAGGGGAAGATCCGTTATCTGCGTATCCTTTTTATATAAAATGTCAAATGCAACAAAGGAGGCGGGAAATTGCTTTGAGGCAAGCTGAATCTTAAAATGATTGCTCATCAGCACTCGACGCTGAAGTTCAAAAAAGTCCGGAACTCCATTTTTAAGAATTACCAGTTCGCCATCTAAGATGCATCGGTCCTTAACCTGCTGATGGATATCCGAAAGTTCCGGTACTTTAGGTAAAAGTCGATCATTTCTTTTATTGCGAAGCTCTGTATTTTCACCCAGATATGCAATACAGCGGATGCCATCCAATTTTAATTCATAGATCCAATCGGGGTTATTGAAGGGTTCCTTCATTTCAGAGATTAACATGGGTTTGATGTTCTTTTCCTCAAAGATATCCATTATGCTGTACCTTTCTTATTTTTTGACATATCCAAGGTTTTTTGTAGCGCTTCCATAAGATCAATAACATTATTCGGAGCGGAAGTATCAACTGCAACGATATCCTCACCATGGATTTTCTGTAAGATAGCATCGCGAAGCCGCTCCTGGTATTCATCTTTGTAGGCAGTAGGATCAAAGGGACCGGTCATGGAGTTCACTAAAGTTTTAGCCATCGTCAGTTCAGCTTCCTGTAGTTCCACTTTCGGTATCTGTTTCGGCACAGGTACAATTTCATCATGGTAGAAAAGTGTTTTGGCAATCATCCCATCCTCTCTTGGATATAGGACAAGGAGATTCTGCTTTGTTCCAATCACAGTCTGCGCTAAGGCAACCTTATTCTCACTAAGCATGGCAGTTCTTAGCAGTTCAAATGCTTTCTCTGCGCCTGTTTCAGGTATCACATAGTAGTTTCGTTCATAGTAGATTTGATCAATCTCCGATAGATTAATAAACTGAATTATATGGATGGTTTTATCCTTTTTGGTTTTAATCTTCTCTAATTCTTCCTCGGTCATAATCACATATTTATCTTTTTCATATTCATATCCTTTAATAATCTCATCCGGTTTTACTTCTTTATTACAGCTTGGGCAGATTTTCTTGTACCTTATTCTTTCTTTCGTATCCTTGCATAATTGATTAAAGTGTATATCGTTATCTCTTGTCGTGGTATACAAACCTACCGGAATATAGAGTAAGCCAAGTGAAATTGCACCTTTATGAGAAACCCCCATACAATCACCTTCTTGCATTATGTTCGTTTAGATAATAATTGTTTTTCACAATATAGTATTCGACGAAGATTGGGTTTCCATACAGAGGAAATCATGTTCCATCTGGAAGTTCATAATGGCATTACTGCTTGCGGTGATTCTGCAGAGGATCGTTAAATTTAAATTGTGAATTTTTTGTGAAATTAGCACTCGTCTCTTGACAGTGCTAATTCTTAGTGTTATATTACATATAGAACAGATAAAACATATAAAACAAACAATATAAATTTAATAAAACTTTTTTGCATAACAAATAATATGAATATTATAAACGAAATTTATTAAGGAGGAATGAGTTATGTTATTACCAAGTATCTTTGAAAACAATTTTGTAGACAACTTTTTTGATGACATGTTCAATTTTAATTTCCCATTCAATCATTCTTTCGGAGCTCATACAAGATTAATGAACACTGACGTGCAAGATTTAGGAAATGAATATCAACTTGACATAGAACTTCCTGGCTATAACAAGGAGGACATCCGTGCCGAATTAAAGAATGGTTATTTAACTATTTATGCTGACAAGCAGGACAGCAAGGAAGTAAAGAATGAGAACGGAAGGTATATCCGCAGAGAACGCTATGTGGGCAAATGCAGAAGAAGCTTCTATGTCGGCGATTCTCTTAAGGAAGAAGACGTACGAGCATCCTTTAACAACGGCGTACTTAGAATTGTAATCCCGAAGGAAAAGAATCTTCCGGAAATTGAAACAAAATCTATTCCAATCGAATAATTAATATTCAGTTAGAAATGTTTGAAGCATATGCAAGAGGAATTGGCTTGCCAATTCCTCTTGTCATGAATAAAAGGCTGCTGCAAAATAGATTGGGGTACACAGGTAGGAACCGCATGATTTTGCAGCAGCCTCTTTTATGGAAATGATTATTTATGATTTTCTAATACGAAGCAAGGTAGGAACTGGCGTAATTAATACATACGTCAGTAAGTGCCATACCTATCGCAAAGAATGATAGCAGGATAATAAGTGCAAAGGATGTTTTGTCGTAAACAAGTGCAGTAGTTTCTTCATTTTGTTTAAAATTCGCAAATAGTATTTCTAAACCAAGGCTGATTAAGATAATTGGCCATAATCGGAAAATAATATCATACGCTAGGGAATCAAAAAAAATACGCAGTAGAAATAGTACACCAAAGATAATCAGCATTGTTCCTAAGGTAAAAGTTCCTATTCTATGGGTTCTCATTCTATTCCTCCTCTTTATCACTGGGTATACTGGTTATGGCCAAATCCTCATGACCTTCCGGTTTTCTTTCTTCCTTACTCAGTTCAACTTTTTTACCACGGATTAGGTAGAAGCCAAATAGAATGATTGTAATTCCAATGGCAATCTGCGGGAAGCGGTAACCGAAGTAATAGAGTTTATCCACTAAATAATCAGGTAAAAAAAGATAGAAGGCTTTTATCATATTATTCCAAAGGATTGAAGAACCGAGCAAGATTAGCACTATTGCAAAGATATTACGATATTTGCTTTGCAGAAGATGAAGCTCCTCTTTTGGCAGGTCGGACAGGAATAAATAATCGTCTTCTAAAGCATAAAATTCTTCATCCGACATGGCACGAAGATTGAAAGTATCGAAGAATGCATAAAACCAAATCAATGGAAGAAGCAGCAAAATAGGACTAAGATTGAGCCATGAACCGAGGGCAATCAACAATACAAAGATTGCCATTAAGCTTAATCCTCTTTTCATAAATCCCATGTACATCTGTCCGGCTCCCGGAAGAAGGGAAAATATAAAGGTAAAAAAGCTATTTTTCTTTCTTATCATTTTCAAATACCTCCGAATTCATAATTAAATTTGACCATTCAAATATTCGATCACTTAAAGCATCCATATTATTTCGTATGGCGGCTGTGAGCGATATCGCTGTATCATCCTGAATGGAAAGTTCCATGGATATTTCCTTGTGGCGATCCGCATTAGGCAGTATCTTTGGCGAACTTAATGCGAAAAGTACCAATAGAGCCCCTACCGTAGCCATACCTACTTTTAAACTGTATAAAACCAATTGCATTCGTTTGGAAATTACCTTTACCTTTTCGGTAAGTGCAAATGCTGGTCTCTTTGTGGCATTTAGAATGTTATCTTTCAAATCCATTGGGGCAATGATTAATTCTTCTTCCATGCTTTGCGCAAATAGCGTGGAGCAATAGTCACAGGAGCAAATATGTTCCAGAAAATGAAGTTTATCTTCAGGGTTTAAGTTGTCTAGCCTAAAATCCAGCAATTCGGATTGTGATATGTGTTTCGATATGTCCCTTGCATTGGATTGATTACGCTCCATATAATTGGCCCCCTTTTTCGTATTTTTTCTTTAACATTGCTTTTGCACGGTAAATCTGCGTTTGTATTGTTTTGGGATTTTTCCCTGTCTTTGATGCTATCTCATTCACAGTAAGTTGCTGATAGAAATAATCCAATGCAATATCACGATAGGGTGTTTTTAATTGCTTGCATTGAATATACAGTTGTTCCTTAGCTTCAGCCTCAAGAACATTAGCCTCCGGAGAGGCATCCCTATCTTGCTGCATTAAAAAATATTCCTCCGCTGTCGGAATGATTCTTCTTTCAGCACGCTTTAGGTAATCCAGACATTTGTTGGTTGCAATTCGGCTAAGCCACGCTTTTTCATTCACTCGATCAAAGGTGTCTAAATGTTTAAAGGCGGAAAGGAAGGTTTCTTGGGCTAAATCTTCAGCTTCAAAATAATCACGAACAATCTTATAGCATATGGAAAATACTAAATTTTGATAGGTATCAATAAGATATTCATAATATTGCTCCGTACTGATTTTATACGCCTCCTTTCACCTTTCCTTAATTATAACGAAGCAAAATTGGAATTGTCTTCATCTTTTAAGAAAAATATTAAAATAAATTGTAATGAAATCCTGATTATGATAAATTATTAAAAGGATCGGAAATTTTTTATGAAAAAATTATTGGATAGAAAGGAGAATGTGCCGGATATTTATTACTCAGATACCTATGAAAAGCAGAAATTAAAAAGTAGTAAATAGGAATAGATATGCAATTCGGCACGACAAAGAATAAAACTATGGAATTAATGGACTATATAATCAAAACAATAGAAACGTTAGTGAATATACCGAGTCCTTCCGGTTTTACCAAGGACGTGATGGGATTTGTGCAAAAGGAAGCAGAAAGTTTTGGATACGCTTGTGAAAGAAGCCGTAAAGGTGGTCTTATCATAACCGTTGAAGGGAAAGATCAGGAGACCATAGGTTTATCCGCTCACGTAGATACCCTTGGAGCAATGGTTCGTTCCATCGGAGGGGAGGGGACTTTGAAGTTCACCCTCGTTGGTGGTTATACCATGCATAGTATCGAAGGAAGCTACTGTAAGATACATACCAGGGATGGAAGAACCTATACCGGTACCATTTTATCAAAGAGCCCTTCCGTACATAGCTATGATGATGCCAGAACTTTGGAACGTTCTGAACGCAATATGGAAATCCGTATTGATGAAATTGTGAAAAGCAAAGAAGATGTGTTGGCGCTTGGAATTAACAGCGGCGATTATGTCAGTTTTGATCCTAAGTTTGAATACACGGAGAAAGGCTTCATCAAATCCAGACATCTGGATGACAAGGCCTCTGTGGCAGTTTTATTAGGTCTTCTTAAAGATATGGCGGAAAGAAAAGTAATGCCAAAACATAGAGTAAAAATTTTAATCAGCAATTTCGAAGAAGTTGGCTTTGGAGCAAGCTGGATTCCGGAAGACATAACCGAATTCCTTGCAGTCGATATGGGAGCAATCGGGGATGACTTAAATGGCAGTGAATATACGGTATCCATCTGCGCGAAGGATTCCTCAGGTCCATACGATTATAATCTAACCAATCATTTGATTGCGATTGCGAAAGAAAATAATATCGACTATGTGGTTGATATCTTCCCGCATTACGGATCTGATGTATCTGCCGCATTGCGTGGTGGGAATAATATTCGCGGTGCATTAATTGGTCAAGGGGTTCATGCATCCCATGGCATGGAGAGAACCCATAGAAAAGGGCTTGAGAATACACTGAAGCTAGTGCAGGCATATATAGGGGTATAGCGATTAATCAGGCGACTTAAATATAAAATAAAGCAGATAAAATAAATAGGGTACATATTTGTACCCTATTTATTTTATCTGCTTCTAATTCATGACAAGTGAATTGGCTTGCCAATGCATCTTGATTTAATTCATATTCTCTATGATTTCATACAGTTTATCCATTGCATATTCTGCCTCTACTTCATAATCCGGGTACAATGGCTGGTCAGCTTTGGTTTCGTCTATCCGATTGAAGTATTTATATGATACGGTAAAAGGTAACCTTGCGTTTGGCGTTTGGAAATGAAGAATATCTCCATAGGATGCAGGCATATTGCCGGGAATTTCTCCGATTATTTGACCGATTTGATTATCCGATAGGATATTGGCAAACATCTTTGCCGAACTAAAGGTTTGCGTTGAAGTCAGCGCATATACATTGCCTGTAAATAGTAATTCCGTAAAAGGCTCGTTTTTTATCGGTTCCTTTTTGTAATTTTGAAGTATGGTACCCATCCGGATTTTAACTCCACCGGTGGTGTAATAGGTGTCCACGTCTAAGTATCTAAGAAATTCGTTGGCAACATACGAATTACCGCCACCATTATTGCGTAAATCAACGGCAACATTTTCTATCTGATTCTCTTTTACTTCGGCAAAGAACTTGTGAAGGGTTTCTTTATAAAATTCATTGTAATCACAGGAAAGTAAGGTTAGTATACCTAAATTACGTTCCTTATCAATTTGATAAGATACAAAGGGTACTCCTTCTGCATGGTCAATTTCATTTTCAGATGGTTGTGTAAAGGGAAAGGAGGCTTCCAGTTCCTTGGTACCATCGTGAAATTTCATGTGGATTGCAGATGTAGTGTCCAAGCCTAGGAATGCCAAATAGCTTTTTCTTGGGAGTAACCTGGCGAAATTATAGGCCACATAGCTTTCTAACTCATAAGGATACTGATTTATAAATATCGTATATAATTCGTTAACCGGTATATCATTAATAGATTTTACAGCATAATCATTATAAGGTTGGGTTGTACAGATTAAATTGCCATCAATCATTTTAAAGGTAAGGGGCAGTTCACTATTATCATCCGTATAAAAGCCGATATTGGTATGGGCATCCTTCAATTTACTTAATATTCTTGCTCCCGATTGCCACAGATGCAATACACTAACATCGTCGATAATCGTATTTACTTCCTTCTCATACTGTTCCTGCACTTCGGTTGGTAAACCGTCCATGCAAGCCGGATGACGATCTTCAAGATATTTTATAAGATAAGCTAAGTCCTCCAGAGCTTCCTCCCTGGAAAGGATAGTTGTTAAAGGTTGCGAATTCACCCTTTTCTTCATAGTTCCACGATAGGGATTGAAAAAGCATTGATATATCGAATATAAACCGCCGAGTAATACGAGGAGAATAATAAAGATAATGAGAATTCTCCTTACAATTTTCTTATTCTGCATAAAGTAACCGAACCTCCTCTGATAAACATAGATATTTTACCATATAGTTACAAAGCTTACAATGCAGATATTTTAACGTACGCTTTCGATAGGGAATTCCTTTATAATGAGAATAAAAAGAATTGGCCAGCCAATTCTTTTTATCATGCATAGGAAAAAAGCGTATGATTCCTATCCGTTTATGGAAGGAAATCATACGCTTTTTGGGTTTATTTTATAGGAAAGAATTATAGAAAGGTTTAGTCAGTGAATAACTGAGACCAATAGATGGTTCCGTTAGACTCGTAAACACCGATACCAATCTTATTAAAGTTTGGATTTAAGATATTTGCTCTGTGTCCTGGAGAGTTCATCCATCCATTAACAACTTCCTGAGGGGTTCTTTGTCCGTAAGCAATATTCTCACCGGAGGTACGATAGGATATACCGTATTCTTTTAATACTGTTGAGAAGCTTGTACCATTCGGTCTTGTATGGGAGAAGGATTGCTTTGTTTCCTGTGCACGTTTATTGGCAGCTGCGGTTAATGCAGAGTTGGTTGTGAGGGCTGATAATCCGGCTTTCGCACGTTCCTGATTCACTAACTGAAGCACTTGATTTGCATAATTGCTTAATCCGGAGTTATTCTGTGTATTATTGCTATTGGTGCTTGGAGTTGTTGGATTCGTAGTTTGCTTTTGCGTATTCGTTGTAGTGGTTTTCTGGCTGCCATTATTGGCGTTAGTCTTGCTGCTGTTGTTCGTATTCTTATTTGTTGCGTTAGTAGAAGTATTTTTATTCGTTGGTGTTTCAACCTTGAAACCGCAGTTGTTAAATTTCGCTAAGATATCCTCAACAGAGCCTATGTCAGAAAGGTCCACATTACCATAGGCAATCACTTTGCCATTTAAGGTATAGCAATTATTCTTGCTATCATAAACGATCTTCTGTACATTATTGGAATTAATAACAGTATCTTTGACAACATCATTATTGGCAGGTTGAACATATTCTTTGGTTGTTCTAGTGTTATTTACTTTTGGTGTTGCTGTCTGTTGTGTCTTGGTCTCTTTTGCTTTGGCAGCGGGAGTCGCTTTTGCTGCGTTAGCAGTCATTTCTTTTGCTGTCTTAGAAGGGGTTGCATCCTTCTTCTTGGTTGTTGCTTCTTTTACTACATCTGTAGTTTCTTCTATATGATTATCTATAGCATTCGATGCTTGTGTATTCACTTCGTTTTCTGCAGGAAGCGTAGTCGCTTCTTCGGTAATTTCTTTTGGTTCTTCAATTGTAGTATCCACAGTATTATCAGCTACTTGCTGTTCTACTGTTTCGGTAGAAGACTCCTTACTTAATAGATCTTTTATATTGAGAGCATCTTGATTAGCTCCTAAGGTACCGAACAGTGATAATACAAGTGTACATGCTGTGGTGATTATGAATTTTTTCATATTGTTGTACCTCCTTAATAGGTTGTATCGGCTACATGCATAGACTAACATAGATCTATTAAGTCGTTCAATAGTTAGATACTGGCCGCGTTTCCTTGTCTTGTAATAATTTTACCTTTATCAACCAGAAAATTTAGAAAATAAATCCATGAAAATTTACTTATACTTCCAATATCAATTTCTGGGGAAAATGTCGTAAAGTCAATGATTATCGGCGTTTCGGCGAATTTGATTGTGCTATTTTGACTAGGGGATCGGTGTTTTTCCTACTCAAAAATCGCCAAAATTTTTAAGAAAAAAGTATTTCAAAAAAATTAATGAAATATTACAAAAATATTAAACAAGATAGCAATTTAATCAAAAGAAACCGCAAAAACAAGAGATAATGAACCATATTGCACTAAACTTTAAAAATCCTATGACGTGTGGAAAATAGCATTGACAGGTAAAAAAAGAAATGATATAGTGTAAATATAGAATATATACATTATATTCAAAATAACAGTTTATAATAAAATAGATAAGAACACGATTTTGTATGATAACTGTTGAAGTAGAAAAGCTAAAAAAAACTCTGCAACAAATGGTTATTGTGGAATATGCAATCTGATACATTGAGGGTGAGAAGTTGAATATCGTAATCAGTAATGCAAGTGATAAACCTATTTATGAACAGATAACATCCCAATTAAAGCAAATGATTATCAGTGGTGAACTTGAAGCGGGATACCAGTTGCCTTCCATGCGAATGCTGGCAAAGGAATTACGCATTAGTGTAATCACAACAAAACGAGCTTATGAGGATTTGGAACGGGATGGTTTTATCTATACCGTTGTCGGTAAGGGAAGTTTTGTTGCGGAAAAAAATATGGAATTTATACGAGAGGAGCAGCTAAAAGTTGTTGAGGATTATCTTGCGAAGGCTGTTGAAGGAGCAAAAGCAGGAGGCATCGGATTGGAAGAGATGCAGGATATTCTTCAGATTTTATATAAGGAGGAAGAAGCATAATGAAAAAAAGCAGTCCGTTTCCTATATCGAATACGGAAAGTGCAATTGCGATTAATAATGTAGTAAAACAATATGATAATTTTAAACTTGATCATATTTCATTTCAGGTACCCAGGGGGACCATCATGGGATTTGTCGGAGAGAATGGTGCAGGAAAAACAACAACTATAAAAGCAATTCTGGATTTAATAGCAATCGATGAAGGGGAAATATTCTTACTTGGATCGAATGCCGGAAATCTTTCGAAGGAGAAAAAGGCGTCAATCGGCGTTGTCCTGGATGGAAGCAACCTACATGATAATTTAAATATCAAAAATATTAACCTGATAATGAAGCAGATCTATCCCAATTGGGAAGAAGGAACCTTCTTTTCGTATATCAGAAAGTTTCATTTGCCGGAGAAGAAAATAGTTAAGGAATTTTCCCGAGGTATGAAGATGAAATTATCAATTGCCATTGCTTTATCACATCAGGCAAAGCTTCTGATCTTAGATGAGGCAACCAGCGGATTGGATCCCATGGTAAGGGATGAGATACTCGATATATTCCTGGAATTTATGCAGGATGATGAGCATACCATTCTGCTGTCTTCCCACATCATCAGCGATATTGAAAAAATTGCGGATTACGTTACCTTTATTCATAAAGGAAATATCGTATTTAGTAAAAATAAGGATGACTTGATTTATCAGCATGGAATGGTTCGCTGTAAGAAGGAAGAGGTTCGTGAAATCGATAAATCCTATATTGTAGGTGTTCGAGAGAATCAGTTTGCTGCGGAAGTTCTGATACAGAATAAAGATAAATTCCAGAGACAATACCATAATTTCAAGGTAGAGCGAACTTCCATTGAGGAAATTATGTTATTCATCAGCCGCGGCAAGGAGGGATTCTAATGGTTGGATTATTATTAAAAGATTTCATTAATTTGAAAAGATATCTTAAAATATTTGGCTTTTATGCATTAATCTATGGATTCTTGGCATTTACCCAAAAGGATGCCAGTTATTTTACCAGTATATTTACGATATTGTTTTCGATCTTAACACTGAGCAGCTATTCCTATGATGAGATGGCAAAGTGGGATATATATGCCCTGACAATGCCGGTTACAAGAGAAGACATCGTACGCAGTAAATATTCGCTTATGTTGCTGCTATCCGTATTGGGGTGCGCTTTCAGTATCCTATTTACGATTGTATTAAATAAATTACTTGGAGTAGAGAATGGCGTTCTGGAGTTAGAGGCTTGCTTTATAGTAGTAGCGGCAATTGCCTTTTTCTATGCCATTGTAATACCGATTATTACAAAGCTTGGTGTGGAAAAGGCCAGATTTATTTCCTTTGCTGTCTATATGATACCCTTTGGAATTGCTTTTATTATTAAGCAAGCAGCAGAAGCAGGCAAGATTCAAATACCGACCCGTATCGTGGAATTGATTCACTTGGCAATGCAATACCGACGTATTTTAATACCTGTCATATTAGTAGTAGCATTATGGATTTCCTATCAAATAACGATTCAAATATACCGCAAAAAGGAATTTTAGAATAATCACCTTTCTCCATAATTTTCATAAAGTAATATATGAAATATTTTGTGGAAAGGAATCTGAAATTGTTTAAAGATTATTATAATCAAAATAAGAGATGTTGTTCAGAAAAAAATGGTTCGTTAAGGAATCAGCAGTTTACCCCGGGAGGTTTTCCCGGTCAACGGCAACCTTCAGGTTCTCAAACGAGACCGTCCAACCCACCATTTGGAACACCGTCCGGACGCCCATCCGGTCCACAGACAGGAACTAATGGACAAATGAGGCAACCAATGGGGCCGCCGCCAAGCTTTACACCGGAATTACCCAGTTCGGAAAGGCAGGAATTACTACGGGAGCCGGCGCAATTTGGAACGGAGTCTCGTGGTTTAGGTTTCCCGCGCCGGAGACCTAGGGATTTAAGAAATTGTGTCAATCGTTTCACATTTATTTGGTTAGTGAATGGTAATAGTTTTTGGTTTTTCCCAATCTTTGTTACCAGAGAGTTTGTTATCGGTTTCCGCTGGAGTAGGGGTTCGTGGATGCCAGATAGGATTAATGTAAGGAGAATTTTCTACCATCAATGCTACTAAGTTCGTTTTCCATAATAGTTTTGGTTCATTATAATTAAGAATTGTATTTAAGAAATTACGTCGCATGGCGTGTATAATAAGTAGAACTGCATTTGAACGGAGTTCTCTTATTTATACACGCTAATTTTTGTATTATTACATAAATTTTTTTAGAATTTACTATACCTTTCCTATATTATAAGATATAATATAGTTAATAAACTAAACAGAGTTACCAAATGGATAAAACAAGCCATAAGAAGCAAATTAATTTACTAGAGAGAGGTACTATAATTATGAAATGGAATAAAGCTTGGTTAAACTACAAAAAAGTAGACAGTAGTTACGATCAAAAGGGGCTTGATCGAATTTACTATCTGCAAGAGGATACCATGATAACGAATGCCGTAGAAGAACTGGTGACAGCATTAGGACAAATGCTGGGCAAAACCGTTACAAAGCAATGTATCAAGAGTGGCGAAGAGGATAAAATTACCTCCGGTATCATTCTTCAATTAAACGACGACGATTCCCTTGGTAAGGAAGGATATCATATCACATCTGTTAATACTTTAGTGAAGATTGAAGCGAAAGAACCGGTTGGACTTCTTTATGGAGCATTCCATTTAATTAGATTAATTCGCTGTGAGAAAAGTATGGATGCGCTTAATATAACGCAGATTCCATCCAACCCCAATCGTATGTTGAATCATTGGGACAATATGGACGGTTCCATTGAGAGGGGCTATGCCGGTAAGTCCATCTTTTTTGACAAGGATAACATTCTTCTGAACGAGCGAACGAAAGACTATGCCCGACTCTGTGCATCCGTAGGAATCAACGGTGTCGTAATTAATAATGTTAATGTAGATGGGGTAGCAACCAAACTGATAACGAAGGAATATTTACCGCAGCTAAAGAAAATTGCCGATATTTTCCATGGATATGGTATTAAACTGTTTTTAAGTCTTAATTTTGCAGCACCAATGGAAATTGGAGGACTTACTCTTGCAGACCCATTGGATCAAAAAGTGATTGATTGGTGGAAGAATACATTTAAAGAAGTATATCAATTAATTCCTGGATTTGGAGGCTTCCTGGTAAAAGCGGATTCGGAGGGAAGGCCGGGACCATTTACATATCATCGAACCCATGCAGAAGGAGCCAATATGCTTGCAGAAGCTATCAAACCTTATGGTGGGATTATCATCTGGAGATGCTTTGTATACAATTGCCAACAAGACTGGAGAGATCGGAAAACGGACCGGGCAAGAGCCAGCTATGATAACTTCATGCCTTTGGATGGCAAATTTGCAGATAACGTGATTCTGCAAATTAAAAACGGACCAATGGATTTTCAGGTAAGGGAGCCGGTTTCTCCATTATTTGGGGGATTACATAATACGAATCAGATACTGGAAGTTCAGATTACGCAGGAATATACAGGACAGCAGAAGCATGTGTGCTATCTAATCCCTATGTGGAAAGAAGTACTGGAATTTCGAACCTATTGTAGGGATAAAGAGGATACCGTTGCCGATATCGTTAGTGGACGAACCTTCGGGCAAAGCAACTGTGGTATGGCCGGTGTAGCCAATATCGGCAGTGACGAGAACTGGACAGGTCATGATTTGGCAGCAGTGAATTGGTACGGATTTGGTAGAATCAGTTGGGATACAAGCCTTTCTGCAGAAGAGATAGCAAAAGAATGGATTTGCATGACCTTTTCCAAGGAACCAAAGGTTGTTAAGAATGTTACAAACATTCTTATGAAATCTTGGCCAACCTATGAGAAATATACCTCTCCGCTAGGAATAGGTTGGATGGTGAATCCGGGCCATCATTATGGACCCAATGTGGATGGCTATGAATATGATCGATGGGGAACCTATCATAGGGCGGATCATAAAGGGATTGGTGTGGAACGAGGAAAGACCGGAACCGGTTATGTAACTCAATATTTAGAGCCAAACGCTTCCCGGTATGACTGTATCGATACCTGTCCGGAGGAATTGCTGCTATTCTTCCACTATGTCCCATACACTTACCGATTAAAGAGTGGAAAAACATTAATTCAACATATTTATGATTCCCATTTTGAGGGCGTAGAAGAAGTTGAAGCAATGATAGATAAATGGAATGAAATCGAAGGTTACATGGAAGAGGATGTTTTCCATCGTGTTGCAGACAGACTCAAAATCCAGTTATTAAGTTCCAAGGACTGGCGGGATATTATCAATACTTACTTCTACCGTAAATCCGGTATTCCTGATGAAAAAAATAGAACGATTTATTAATATGATGCCTAACCAAAGAGAAGGTGGTAGGAATATCACCATTGCAAACATATGAAATAAAAAGAATTGGCATGCCAATACTTTTTATCATGAATAAAAGGATTATATCATCCGGCGTTAGCTGTAATGATATAATCCTTATTCTAATGATGACGGAATATCAATGAAATGATAGGAAACCTTCGTATAAGATTTACGGTTTGATTGCCACTCTTCTGGTGCTAAGCCGAATGATGCACAGAAGCAAGCAATTAAGAAGCAGGGTTAAGAGGATCGAAATGAATAGCGATAAATCGCCTGGATTAGTCATAAATTGGTTTAAATACTTTTGATAGACTTCATTTTCCCATAGGAATCCATGGACAATGGTAAATAGTATGGCTAAAGCAATAAACCCAAATCCTATTTTCCATCCGAATCGATGATAGCCCATAGCGATAAGCAATCCAATTAGGTAATAGGTAAAAATGTTTAAAATATATATAAAGAGTAATATTATCCAAGGATAATCGGAGTTCACTGATAGCATATTTGTTGGAAGCCATGGTAAACCTAAAATCCATAGAATTGCACTTTCAATTAAGGAAAGGATGGCTGTAATGATAGTAATAGCAACTGACAAGCCCAACGTACTAAGAAGCATACCAAGAAAATAGTATTTTCTTGTAACACCATGCTTTACATAGAAGGGTAGAAAATAGGCACCTGCGACAATACCGATAATAAGCATATATATATGGGTAGAATAATAGGAAAAACCAAAGAAGCTATTCAGGGTAAATTCTACATAGCTATGGAAATACGTTAAAACCATATGCATGATAAATATGATTCCGAAATACACTGGTGACCAGTTTAACTGTTCTATAAACATGGATTTTGCTGTTTTATACAGTAATGATTGTTGTTTCATATTATGCAACCTCCTCGTCATCGGTTAGATAAATGAATAAATCTTGCAAAGAGATTGGACCGACGGAAAGACCATTTCTTCTTGCTGCTTCCTCAATCTCCTCCATATTTTCCTCATAAATGGTAGCCGCTTTTGTATTACCTAATTGCTGCGTACCAATCACTCTCTTGCCTGCTACAAAGGCATCTACATCACTGGCTGATCCCGTAATGGTAGCACCTCTGGATACAAAAGTTTCATAATCCTCTTTCACTAATAATGATCCCTTGTGTAAAATTAACACTTCATCAAAGAGAAAATCCATTTCAGAAACAAGATGGGTAGACATTATGATAATGCGAGGATACTTTTCCTGATCTGCTAAAACTTCCTGGTAGAAAATCTTACGAGTAGGTGCATCCATGCCTAGATAAGCTTCATCAAAGATGGTAATTGGCGCACGGCTTGCCAAACCGATAATCACATCCAAGACAGATTGCATACCCTTGGATAGCTTATTTACCTGTTTGTTCGTAGGAAGTTTAAAACGTTTTATTAAATAATCTGCATATGTTTGATCAAAGTTAGGATAAAATTGCGTTGTCAGAGCCAGATATTTATTGACTTTGGAACCATCTTCTGCATGGTTCGTCTCATGGACAAAGGTGACATTCGGCATGATCTTGGCATTTTCAAAAGGATTCTCCCCTGCGATTTTGATTGAACCTTCGGTAGCTTCTCTTAAAGAAGCAAGCAGGGATAGAAGAGAAGTTTTTCCTGCCCCGTTTCTGCCGATTAATCCGTAGATCTTACCATCTTCTAGGTTAAAGGAAATGTTTTTTAATGCTTCAAACTTTTTATATTTTAATGATACATTTTTTAATTCAATGTCAAATTTCATACAATTCCCCTTTCTTCGCTATGGATTTATCACAGAATTTTGGTTGAAGCTTTTTCCCTAATGTAATCCAATATATCATCAACGGGTATTTCAAGTTTAGCAGCCTCATCTATCAGTGGTAATACATATTCATCAACAAATGCTTTTCTGCGTTTTTTAAGCAATTTTTCTCTTGCTCCCGGTGCAACAAACATACCAATTCCTCTCTTTTTATAAAGTATTCCTTCCTCAACCAATTGGTTGATACCCTTGGATACAGTTGCGTGATTGATTTTATAAAAACTTACAAGCTGATTTGTTGAAGGTGCTTGCTCTTCTTCCTTCAACTGCTTATTCACAATCTGATCTTCAATCAATTCCCGTATCTGAATAAATATGGGTTTGCTATTGTCAAATAACATGTTTATATTTACACCTCCAATCTTGGTATAGGGGTATTATCATAAACAACTTTCAATGGTATAACGGTTATATACTTAAGTGTATAACCGTTATACCATACAACAAGATAATTGTCAATGTAAAATAGAAAAATTTTGAAGAATTTTTCATTTGCGAATAATGGTAAGGAAACGAAATAAGAGATTGCTTTGCGTTGGAGGCTATGATACAATAACTGCGTTGAAAAATATTATGAAAACTTGATTGAAGAATAAGTTAAGTGAATTAGCAGATATTAAACCAAAGAACGTTTAAAATACTGAAATACATGAGGAGAGTCAGGTATGTTTAATCCATCAAAATTATTTAAAGTGAAAAATGCTTGGGATACTTTTTCATCAAACCATCCTAAATTTGCAATGTTTTTAAATGCATTACATCAAACCGGTTTAGAAGAAGGATCTATCATCGAAATAAATGTAACAACAGCTGCAGGCAAAACGCTTAGTTCTAATTTGAAACTTACAAAATCAGATATGGATTTATTTCGAGAGTTATCCGATTTAGCAAGAAAATAGTTATAAGAAATCCTTATTCTACTAAGTTAGATAAGGATTTTTTTGTGGTTTTGACCTTCCAATAATTGTTATGATATAATATTTATGATAGGCAGATTTATCCGAACTCTAATCTGCAAAGCAGCTATCAAATTGGTTCATGGGTATTTTTAATAGATAGATTGGAACGTAGCGATATTTACAAAAGAAAAGAGGAGTTTTATAGCATGAGTTCACAGGCAATAGAAATCGATAATAATAAAATTGGAATTGCGATTCAATATTTTCGTGAGACCTATCAAGTGTCACAAAGCAAGCTATGTAAAGGGTTATGTTCTATTGCTACTTTATCGAGGATTGAATCGGGAGAAAGAGATGTTGATTCATTATTATTGGAAACTTTATTGGAACGTCTGGGGAAAACCCCGCATCAATTCGAACTTATTTTAACTGATTTTGATTATGAATCCTATCAAAAAAGGGAAGAAATCAAGCAGTTAATCGATAATAAAGAAATAGAGAAAGCAAAGTTGTTACTTGCAGAATACGAGGAAATGACATCAACGAAAAGTAATGTACACAAACAGTTTATCGTAAGATGCAAAGCGCTCATTAATGAATTGCAGGGGGGAACAATAGAGAAAACACTGGATTTGCTAATGGAAGCAATCACTTATACAGTTCCCGGATTTAAGACCAATAAAATTGAAGAATATTATTTGAGTAATTCTGAATTAAATATCATCATAGATATCATTCAAAGAATGATATCTATGGGAGATCAGAGCAGAGCGAAGAAATTGCTATATCAGACGCTAGAATATTTGGAGAGTTACTCTTCAATCGGACATGATAATATGCTTTATCCTAAGGTTGCAATTCTTGCATGCAGACTATTAATGCAAAATTATGAATATGAAGAAGCGCTTAATTTATGTAATAAAGGATTGGAAAAAACGAAAGGAAGTAAGAAACTTGATTTCCTTGGAGATTTGTATCTGTTGAAAGCGCAGGCCACCGAAGCATTGCAAAAAAGAAATCATGCCTTGGTACCGGAGGAATGTCTTAAATTATATGTCCAAGCTTATTATGTGTATGAATTTTGCAATGAAAACTATACTGCAGATAAAATAAAGCAATATTTACTGGAGGAATACCAATGGGAATGTATCGACTAGGCGATATCATACGTATGACGAGAAAGTCTCTTTCCATTACGCAGGAACAACTAAGTGATGGTATTTGTTCTGTTGAAACCTTATCTAGAATAGAAACGGGAAGACAAAATCCAAGTAAGGATACCTATGAGTTACTGATGGAACGAATGGGAAGAATACGTGAAAGAGCGTATGCTATGCTTTCTGTATCCGATTTTAAAGTATTGGAGAAGATGAAGTTATTTGAAGATTATATTAAATTATATGATTATGAACAAGCAGAGGCTGTATTGAATGAAATTAGAGAAATATTAGGTGATGGGATTTTAGATAAGCAATTTTTAATTCGTGCCGAAAATCTTGTGAATTATCGTTTGCATAGAATTACAGTAGATACATTTCTTAACGGTCTTCAGGATGCCATTCGATTGACGATACCTGAGTATGGAAGAATAACACTATCCAACTGGCCATTGAGTATGAATGAAGCAGGTTTACTTATTAATATTTCATCCGCTTATGGTGAAAAAGGGGATTATAGCAAAGCTAATGAGATATTAGAAGAAGCCTACAGTGCGTTAAAGCAAAGCTATATGGACGATATGCAACGTGCTATTTTACTTACTGTAGTAATAAATAATTTATCAAAAAACTATGGATTAATTGGAGAGCATATAAGTGCAATTGAGATGGCAGAGGAGGGAATAGCGATTTCAAAATCTTATAAACTAGGTAATGCTCTCTCAAACATGTTATATAATGTAGCTTGGAATAAAGAACAGTTAATTAAAAAAGGGTTATTGCCATCGGAGGAAAAGCAATCCTGTTTTAAATACTTAAAACAAGCTTACTATATTGCCAGTGCGATGCAACAACCCTTTCTTATTCAATTTATAAAAAAACACCTAGAAAAAAACTATGCTGATTGTTCCGGTAACTTAAAGTAGGGAATATATCAGTCAATGTATGGCAGATCACTATTAATAGTGAATCCTCCATCCGAATCATTTATGTAGCCCTGTTCCACTGGTGCAAGAACATTAAGAAGCATAAGGAATGCTGAAAGAATAAATACTATAGATAATTTTTTCATAGAAAACAACCTCCTTAAATTTATAAAATAATTTATTTGGAATTATTATAATATGTAATTTTATAAAAGAACATGACGTATTTGGAAAATTTTCAAAAATAAGTTTTCCAATTACGACATGTTCTTTTCTTTATTGATAGTTTACAATAAAATACGAACCAATAAATGTTTTGAGAGAAAGATTAAAGGGAAAATATGAAATCAAGGTATAGTGACATTTTAACAGGGCTTCCGAATTTAATACTATTTCATAAAATGATAGAAGATCTTATCGCTCAGAACAGTGAGATAGATAGGTTTGCTATAGCATGCCTTAATATAGAAAATCTCAGAGAGATTATTGAAACTTTTGGTTATAAAATAGGAGATGAGGCAATTAAATATGTTGCAGATTATTTGGACACCTCCTATTTTACAGCACGTATATCTAAGGAGACATTTGCGATATTAATTTCTGACATTAAAACGAACGATTATTTAGTGGAGACAATAGATACCATTATAAGAAACATTCGTTTTTCGGATCCGATTAGCAAAGAAGTAATATTTCTATCTATAAATGCAGGTCTTGCAATATATCCTGATTATGGGAATAAGGTTACCGATTTACTTCATAATGCCGAAATGGCACTTTATATGGCAGCAAAGAATGGGGAAGAAATTCAATTTTATAAAGATGAATACCATGGGGAGATCGTTAACCAGTTACATTTAACCAATCTTTTGAAAAAGGGATTGGATAATAATGAATATATCCTTTATTATCAACCGGAGTTTGATTTAAGAACCAATAAAATCATAGGGATGGAAGCTTTAATACGATGGTTCCTTCCCGGCACCGGATTTATATCGCCGGAAAAGTTTATCCCAGTAGCTGAAAAATCCAAATTGATTTACGATATTGAACTTCTTGTATTCGATAAAGCCTTAAAGCAAAAGCTACAGTGGGAGCAAGATGGTCTTGAACAACTGGAATTATCCATTAATTTGTCATGCAAAACGTTGGAGAACGAATGTAACTTTCGTAAGATAGAGAAAATCCTTACCTCTTATCAATTAAATTATGCGAAGATCATTATTGAAATAACAGAGACAATGAATTTAAACGACTTAAAGCCTATTGTAGAACGGCTGAACAGATTAAGAAAATTGGGTATAAAAATTGCTCTGGATGACTTTGGTACCGGATTTTCATCCTTAAGTTATCTCAGAAAATTGCCGATAGATATAATTAAGATAGATAAAAGTTTTATCAGCTCTATTTCAAATAATAATAAAGAAGCTATCATTGTTAAAAATATAATAGCGATGGCACATGAAATGAATTACAGAGTTGTGGCAGAAGGAATCGAAACCCCGGAACAGTATGAGTTTCTGAGAGAAAATTACTGTGATCGTGGACAAGGTTTTCTTCTATGCATGCCACTACCGGAAGGTAATTTAAGCAATCTCTTAAAAGCCAATAAGTTCAGAAAGGAGATTGCCGTTTAGGGGAAAAATCGCATTGATGAAAAGTAAAACTTTTCTCAAGATAAAGTGTATGGGGATACACGAAAAGGGCTCTTCGACAGAGGAGCCCTTTTTTTGACGAAATTTCTGTTGCTTCCATGGGATCACACTTTACTTCATTTACAGAAAATGATATGCTATTCTATGGTTGCTTAAAATACACATGAGGAGGCTTTTAATTTGACATGGAAACAGAATTTAGTACGAAAAAAACATCACGAGCGCAGGCAAAGTTATTTCTTGGTTGTTTTTATACATTCTTTGTAAATGGCGGCCTTGCTCTTATCCTAGGAGCAATTCTTCCTTTTATGAAAGATACTTACAACCTTAACTATCAGTTGACAGGTTTGATGATTTCTTTTCACTCTATTGGAAATTTAGTATCAAGTTTTACCGGGGGTATCCTGCCTGTTTACATTGGAAGGAAAAAAAGCATATTGCTGTTTAGCAGTATGGGCTTCATCGCTTTCATTTTAATGACACTTACCGGTAACCCGGTTCTGTTACTTCTTGCGTTTTTTTTAACAGGTCTGAATCGAGGTGCCGTAAGTAATTTTAATAATAGTGTTATCAACGAAATTGCTACCGGTAAAGGTTGGGCATTAAATTTATTGCATAGTGTATTTGCGATAGGTGCGTTTATCTCTCCGTTTATTGCGGTGTTTTTTACGAAAAATAATTCGCATGGATGGAAGTATGCGGCATTGACGCTCGCATTCCTATGCCTGACGGAAATGTTAGTGTATGTTACGATGGCAATACCAAATAACGATCCGTTACCAAAAGAGCAAAAGAAGGCTGATTGGGGTTTTTTAAAAAATAAATATTTTCTGACAGCATGCGGTGTTTTATTCTCTTATATGTGTGCAGAACAAGTAGTTAATGGATGGTTAGTGACCTATTTTAAGGATTCCGGTATTATGAGCGGCAATCTAGCGCAAAGTATGGCTAGCCTACTTTGGCTTGTAATCCTGTTTGGACGTCTGTTCTGTGCTTATCTTTCCAGTAAGTTGAAGAAATCCAGATTGCTGCTTATGAATGCTTTTGGATATCTTATATTTTTTGTTGTTTTACTATTAAGCAGAACTATGGCACCTGTTATTACAGGTATCATAGGTGTTGGATTCTTTATGGCAGGGTTATATCCAACGATGATTGCAAGTATCGGAAAAATAATAAAAGAATATCCGATCGCGCTTAGCTTTCTTCTAACCATGACTGGCTTGGGAGCAATCTTAATGCCTGCGATTATTGGTGCTGTTGCAGAAGCGATTGGAATAATCGGTGGAATGAGTGTCGTTATTGTTGCAGTTGTAATAACGCTTGGTTTAATTATTTACAATGCGATTATCTATAGAAATGTAGACGAGATATAGGTAAAGTTTATAATAGAAATGTGAATTAAGGCTTTTGTAAAATATGCTAGGGGTACACAGGTAATAGCACGATACACCGTTGTGTGTGGTTGTTTCCTGTGTACCCATAAATTTTACGTTGATATGAATTCTTTTTTGATATCCGGAGGTAGGAAACCACGCTTTCTTTTATGTAAAATCCGATTTCTGATATATTCAGGTACATTTATTGTTTTAATTCATCAATTTCTATCATTAACTCAAGGATTTTTGTTTCATATTCATCAAGGGCAGTATTTTTCTCCCTTAACGCATTTTCTAATTGCTCGATTTTATTTGAGGTTTCAGTGGATTGCATAAGTATTTGGCTCTCAAATTCCTGGATTTTACTTTCTAATTGATTTAATTCCATGGTATTTTGATTTAACTTTTCGTTTGTTATCCTTATGATTTCTTCTTTTCTATGCAAATCAACATTTAGGCTGTTTATGCTCAGACGTAATTCATTATTTTCCTGGATTGCATTTTTCAATTTTGAGGATAGTGATTCTATCTTATCCTGTAATTGAACGATGGTTTTTCCTTGCTCCTTTGTTTGACTTGTTAGCATTGCAACTTCATTTTGCAATGATTTAATCCGGTTGTCTTTTTCAGAGATTTCTTCGCGCATTCCCAAGCATTGTAACTCAATCAAATGTTTTTCTTTTTCCAGCTCTGCCAACTGATTATGTAATACATCATTTTGGGTTTGTATTTCATCCCTGTCTTTGAGAAGCTCTTCTAAATGTATTGCCTGATCCTTTAATTGACTGGAATATTGTTGTTGCTCTTTGTTTAGCTTACTTAATTTTTGCTCTAATTGATAAACCTGAGATTTCCTCTTTGATAATAAATCATCCCTATTTGCAATTTCAATTATTTGCGCCTCTAATAATGTATTCATTTCTTCCAGTTTTGTTTTAAAGGTTGCTTTCTCGGATTGCACTTTCTGCATTGCATCATGAAGTTCCTCAATTGTTTCGTTGGCTTTCCCTAAACTCCTTGCTGTATCTTCCAACAGGTTATTCGTATGAATGAAATCTTCATTTAATTTTATTAAACGTTGTTCTTTCTCGTTAATATCGTTACGCAGTGCTTTAATTAAAACATCTTTTTCTTCCAAATCGGTTCGATATGTTTCTATTTCATTATCCCTATCTTTCAGTTGCAATTCCAGATCATAAATCTTTTGCGTGTGCGTTTGGATAGCGTCTGCCAATTTTTTATTTTCCTCGTTTTTCTTCTCAAGATTTTCTTCATAATAACTAACTTTACTTGTAAGATTTGTTATCTGATTTTCTCTTTTACGAACATAATCCTCTACTTCGACTGTAATTTCATTATATTTTTCAATTTCATTTTTGTAAAAATAATTTTGCGAGGATAACTGTACTACCTCTTGTTGTTTCTTCTTTAGCAGTCTATTTAAATCCGCATTGCTTTTGGAGATATCTTCTATTTCTATCAGTAGATTATGGTACTCCTGCTCAATATTTAATAAGCGTTGCATTTCTTGTTTAGAAACGATCATGTCATCACCTAAGTCCTTCTGTCATCTTGCTGTATGAATTTGTGATTCATGGTTAACATTGTAACTTTTATATTATACCTGTTTTATGGTTAAAGGTCTATCACCTAAGGAATGCCAGTTTTTGTATTTCCTAAAGTTTTATCTTGCGTAAGGGTTTGCTAAGTTATTCATCCCTTTTGCATCTTGGAACTTGGTTAGAATCACAAAAGTTTACACATAAAGCGCAATATTTTACATGGTTAAGTTATTAACAATATATTTGACAATAAAGTACACAAATTCAAAAATTCTGTTTCTTCTGAAAATGTATATGGGATGGTATAGTTTACTCATCAACAGTACGATGGATGGCAAAAATCAAAGGAGAGGATAGCATAGCAGATGCCCTGATTGCTTTGGTGAAGCTATTGAGAGTTAGTATTAGTTTTGGCAATAATATGATTACATTAGAGGAGGAGATACAATATATTGAAAACTATATCCTCATACAAAAACTGCGATTTAATCAGATGTTTGAAATATACTACGATATTAAAGAGGAACATAAAATGTTAAATATCCCGAAACTGATTTTACAGCCAATTGTAGAGAACTCATTAATCTATGGAATTGACGAAGCGGAAAAACGGGAGGAACCAATTATCATTGAAATATTTACAAGAGAGAAGGAGGACTATGTTGAAATCGTTGTAAGAGACAATGGTAATGGAATTGAACCGGAGATATTGAATAATATCTTTAAGCAAGAATCCAATATTAATAGATTTAGTAAGGTTGGGTTAAATAACGTAAATCAAAGATTGAAGCTGTATCTGGGGGAAGCTTATGGATTACAGATTATTTCAGCTCTAAATGAGGGAACAACGGTTATCATTCGGGTACCTAAGAATGCTTCATAGAGGAGATGCGTATGTATAAAGTTATGATTGTTGATGATGAAATGCTAGTTAGAATTGGGGTTAAATCATTAATAAACTGGCAGGAATTGGGGTTTGAAATTGTAGCAGAAGCAAGCAATGGCCTTTCCGCGTTTGAAAAATACGTGGCATTAAAGCCGGATGTTGTCATTACGGATATTAAGATGCCAAAACAGGATGGACTATGGCTTACAAAGAAAATAAAGGAACACAATCCAAATACAGAAATTATCTTGCTGACCTGTTATGATGATTTTTCTTATGCCAAAGAAGCAATTAAATTAAAGGTTTCAGATTATATCCTAAAAGCAGAAATGGAAGAGGAAGAGCTAAAGAGTATCCTCTTAGAAAAGAAGAAGAAACTGGATGCAACAATCGGGAAGAATGCCGGTAACGGGGAAGAACAGTTTTTGATGAGAAAACAGCAGGAAGCGTTACTGGGACTTCTCATGAGCAGTAAACGAAGTATCGATGTGATTAAAAAAGAATTTGAGAAAGCGAATCTGGAATGGAATACGAAAAGTTATTGCTTCCTGGTGTTTGATTTTCGCGCTAGCTTATCCGGTGAAAAAAATTCGGAAGATCAGATAGCTAATATCATTACGGCATGCTTGGAACTTATCGTGAACAAATTCCGGGATGAAGATGCAGAGATTTTCTATAAACAGTTCAGCAAATCAATCACTTGCTTTATCATGGCACAGAACCTTAATGAATTGAAATTGCAAAAGTGGATCAGTTATTTGTATAGCTCCATTAAGCAATATTTTAATATTGGCTTCAAAAGTGCGAATTCTCCAATTAAGGATACGATTGAAGAAGCCAGAGAGTATTTGAATTGGATATTTGAAGCCTCGGATTATCTGTTTTATCTGTCCGATGGGGAGCATTTAACGAATGAAACTATGTATAGACAAAGCGAAGCCCAATTTATCAATAATTCAGCTATTGTAAAGGAAGTTTGCAAGTGCATTGAAGAGGCTGACAGCGAAGCTGTTAACAGTAAGATTAAAGAAATCGAAAAAATGATTGATGAACATCGGGGGAATTCCTTGAAAGTAAAACTGGAACTATCCCATATGATTAATGATATCTTTAATCGTTTCGATGTATTTTTCCAGGATGATAAGGATGTATTCGCCTTTCAAAAGAAGCTAATGAATGCGGAAGAGTTGCGGGAGGCAATGGGTATAATCGAAGACTTTGTAAATAACGTAATTGAAGAGATTGCCAATAGCAGATCTGATAATACGGATATTCTAATTAAAAAAGCAGTACAGTATATTGAAGATAACTACAAAAATAAAATCACGCTGGAGGATATTGCAGGATATGTTGGAATATCGAAATATTATTTTTCGGTTCTGTTTAAGAAAGAAAAGGGGATAACGTTTTCCAATTATCTTAACTCGGTTCGCATAGAAAAAGCAAAACAGCTTCTTAAAAACCCGCAGGTTACGGTAAACGATGTGGCATATGAATTTGGTTTTAATGATCCTCAGTATTTTAGCAAAACCTTCAAAAAATACACGGGAATGACGGTAACGGAATATCGCAGCAAATACGAAAGGTAGCGTGAGCAGATAAATCATCTTAAACCTGGGGCTGCCGTTAGAGATTGATAAATTATACAGCGCATAATTAAGCAGGAGGCGAAGCAGAGGATGCTTCGCCTCCTGCAAAGTTACTAAGAATGAGAATGTCGGCGAGGGAGCCTCCATTCTCATTCTTCCGAAGTCGATATCCGTATAAGTTCAAACTCTATCTGTACATAACATAAAAAAGATCTTCGTGAAGAAGTTAGGATATGATGTTCATAGTTTTAACTAAGGTGTTGATGTCAAGGATAAATGCAATGCTTCATAGTGGTCGGATCTACCGGTTTTTTTATATATAGCGATCCCAATCTGATGATCGTCATAACTTTTAATGGCAAAGGAATCGTCGCTTCTTAATTCACTACCACCGGTTAGTCCAAGATATGCTTCATACTCTTTCACAATATCCAATGCTTTTATATCATCAAAATTAATGTTAGGATTATAAGAATTGATATCTGCTATCCAGATCTGGCCAGTCAGCGCGTTTAGTGTCAGTTCAACCGAAATGTCACGATTACTTAACTGAACAGACCAGAAGCTGTACGCAGGTTCCGATATTTTTTCAACCACTACGGGCACGGGAACGGCTTCTAGTTTGATGGACTGTAAATCGTATAAAAACGCATTTGTCTGTGTAAAGGAATTCTCAAGGAGCTCTAGTGGCAATATACCTTTATCACAAAAATAAGAAAGACCGGATTTTGCCGCTTTGATTGCCTCTTCCATTGTCAACTGTTCATCGTAAGGATCATGGTAATACTTCCGATAGCCCGCTTCCATCACTTCCAAGATATCCGAAATCTGCTCGGTACTCAGAGTAACCTTTGCCGGTTCTTCACTTATATCTGATTCCGTAGGCTCCTTGACGCTGATGGAATGCACCGTATTCATTAACGTTGAATGCTGTCGATTCAGCAACTCATTTGTAAAAAGCCAACCCCCGAACACAATAACAGTTGAGAGAAGAGCGACAACCGCTGATAGGATATGTTGCTTATTCACTTTTGTCACCACCTTCCATCGGTAAAGGAAGCGATACCGTAGTCCCTTTGCCCGGTATGCTTGCAAATTCTAAACGGCTGCCGTGTATTTCGGCTATTTTTGTAGCAATGGCCAGACCTAGCCCTGCGCCGTGTTGTTTTCTGGATCGGGATTTATCTACCATATAAAAAGCCTCTGTGATACGGTTAAGCTCGTCTGCCGGTATTCCACACCCATTATCTGATACACAGATAATGTAGCTATTTACCACGATTTTCCCGGTTAGGGTGATCTCTGTGCTTCCCGCCTTTATCGCGTTGTCGATTAGATTGAGCAGAAGCGATTTGAGTAGGTCGTAGTCAATCCTAATGTAGGCTTTTTCTGTTTCCTGTCGGATTATTATGTTCTTATCTAGCATCAACGGCGTTAAGGTATCTGCGATATTCTGAAGAAATTCATCTGCCGGTAGCTCCTCCAGGATAATGTCCTGTCGATTTAAAACAATAAGATCCATTAGCTTGAGAGAGAGAGACTCGAGGCGGAGGCCCTCTTCCATAATGTAGGCCGCAGCTTTCTTGGTGTCTTCCCTGGACAATTGCTTCTGATAGATCATATCTGCATAGCCTATAACTGACGTCAGAGGAGTTTTCAGCTCGTGTGCAAAATTAGAGACAAAATCCTCCCTCTGTCTGACGATATTGGAAAGCTCGGCAATCCTATCCTGAATGGTTTCTGCCATGGTATTGAATCTTTCTGAAAGTTCTCCCATTTCATCATTCGAGTACACCTTCAACCGTTCGTTGTAATTACCGTTAGCTATCCTGGCTGCAACGGATGACATTTTCCGGATTTGACTGGTAAGTAAAGAAGAGAAAATAATATCAAGTATTACTCCGAATCCAATGGTTATGAAATAAATTGTACCGTAATTCCGGACCATTTCCTGCTTTTGGTCAATCACGTTCTGAATGTCGGTTGCGGTAAGGAGATAGACCGTTTGACGGTTCTGCGTGATCTTACCAAGTACCATAAGGCAGGTCCTGTCCCCAACTTGTTCTATTTTGTTAATGATTGTTTGATCTAGGTTATAGTCGGATATATTAAAATACGAATCAGTGGGAAAAGTAGTATAAATAGAAGTCTGATCTTCTCCGAAAATGGTGATGAAATTTTCTCCGTCAGAGAATCCGGACAAACTCTGTTCCTTGTATTTTTGGAAACTTGCGGAGACTGTATCAGACAAATCGTTATCTGGTTGATCTTGCTGGGTAATCAGTTCAGCCCGGAGCAGAAACTTGATGTATTGGTACTGATCCATAGCACGCTGTGTTTCTTGTTCTATCGCATTCTTATAGGACGACGAAATGAGGAGATAACCGGACAGGGATAGTACGACGCTAAGAACGATCATTGTGCAGAGAAAGATTTTTGCAAACATCCTCATTTATCTACCTCAAGCCGGTAACCGATACGGAAAATGGTCTTAATATAATCTTCCCAATTAAGCTTTTTTCGCAAGCGCTGGATATGTGTATCAAGCGTTCTGGTATCTCCGGTAAATTCGCATCCCCAGACCCGTTCATATAACCAACTGCGTCTCAGCGCTACATTTTTATTATGAACTAACTGAACCAGTAGTTCGAATTCTTTCGCGGTCAGCTCAATCAGTTGATCGTCTTTACGTACCTCTCTGGAATTCAAATCAATCGTTACACCGTAGAGTTCAATTCTTCTTTCGGTTTTTCCAAAACGCCTTAGCACAGCTTCCACCCTTGCCAGTAATTCTCCTACCTGAAACGGTTTGGAGATATAATCATCGGCTCCGAGTCTTAGTCCCCGGATACGATCGTTGATATCGGTTTTGGCCGTGATGAAGATTACGGGGGTTCCCAAAGGTTGTATATAATCCAACAATTCATATCCACTGATATATGGCAGCATGATGTCAAGTAAAATCATGTCATAGTCATTATTTTCTATTAGATCAGCTGCTTCATTTCCGTCATAGGCACGGGTACAGCAGTAGCCTTCATCGCTTAAAGTCGAATAAATTAAATCATTGATTGCCTGTTCATCTTCTACAATCAAAATATTAAGCAAAGCACCTCACCATCCTCTCTATACGATAAAACATTTATTATAGTATATAACGCAGTTGTCTCATAGATGTAAAATCAAGAGCTTCTGTTACTTATGTTTTCTGAGAAATTCATAACAAGTATAACTCTTTTATGTTAGGTTGTAAATTGATACGTTCTTTAAAAAGAACTTAGGCTCTAAAAAAGAGCCTAAGTACTGACGAATGCAACTACTCCGTTCGGAAATCCCTTGACGAAATCTTAGTTTCTGACTATTGATAGGGGAGTGAACAGAAACGATTTCCAATCATTATGCTTCGAGAGATGCGTTCGTATAGTTCAACATCTGGATAATACTCTTCCATAAATCAAATATACTTCATTAAAAATATTACATCTTTGACACAACTTATACGCAGTTAAGATACAATTATCTGCTAATATTTATGTGTGGGCAATAAATTTGGCATGTCTAATCCTGAGAATTATGAGGCGGGTAAAAGGAGTGTTTAAGATGAATAAAATAAAAATACGATGGGTGCAATGCTTTATAACTTTTATTGCGATTGGATTGTTCATGGTTGGTATTATAAACCAGGAGTATGAAGCAGTATATAATAAAGCAGTAAATATATGTCTGGAGTGTATCGGTATTGGCTAAAAGAAATCAACGTAGAATCATACAATGTGTATCTGCCGTTTTGATGAATGCGAACATAGCAGGTTTTTGGAAGGGTAAGATATACACAGGAAGAAGTAAAAATCTCTGCCTGCCAATCTTAAATTGCTATTCATGTCCGGGAGCTATCGGTGCCTGTCCAATCGGCTCACTACAAGTATCAGCAGGATGTTCGACTTACGGAATATCCTTCTATGTCCTTGGATTTTTAGCTCTTATGGGAATATTATTCGGAAGGCTTTTATGTGGCTTTCTCTGTCCGTTCGGATTGATACAGGATTTATTATATAAAGTTCCTCTTCCAAATCTGAAAATTCCAAGGAAGTTTGACCGGATTGTGCGGTTTGGTAAGTATCTGACCCTGTTCTTTCTCGTATTACTATTGCCTTTATTGGCGGCAGATTCTTACGGATCTACCATTCCGTATTTCTGCAAATACTTATGTCCGGCAGGGACCCTGGAGGGCGGTATTCCCCTAATTAGCATGAACAAGGCTTTGCAAAACACCATAGGATGGTTGTTCTCATGGAAAATGTTTGTTTTAATCATAGTGACGGTTGCCTCCATAATCATTCATCGTCCGTTTTGTAAGTACTTGTGTCCGCTGGGAGCTTTCTATTCACTGTTCAATCGTTTTAGTTTCTACCGCTATTACATAGAACGGAGCAAATGCACGAATTGTGGGAAGTGTAGCAAGGTCTGTCCTATGAACGTGAATCCGGTGAAAACACCGAATCATGCAGAGTGTATCCGATGTGGTACCTGTAAGAAACAATGCCCTCAAAATGCAATCAAAGTAGAAAAAAATATCAATTTACACGTGAAGGAGAAAAGAAATGAATAAAAAGATGAAACGTACAATTAGTGCTGTATTATGCCTGTTCCTGTTTACCGGACTCTTGGTCGGTTGCACACAGAATCAACCATCGGAGAATGAATCAGAGATTAAATCGGAGAATAAATCAGAAAATAGCAAAAGCTCGGATCTTCAGGAAGAAAACTATGATTATACCGATTATACGGATCATAAGGAAGATGGCTTGGGCATTACACTAAAGCTTCCGAGTAAATATCTTAAGGAAGAGATCGTTATACCCGGGAAATATGAAATTATGTTTGGGGATATTTCTTTGATTGGAAAGGATATTCCCAAGGCTGAAACTGATCCGTCCGATCATATGGATCTATTCTTCATGCCTCGGGAGGGTGAATTTTGTCTTTTCCGAGTTCTTGCATATCCTGCAAAGAAGTGGGATGACTGGATGAATTCCGGAAAAAAAGCTACTGATATTACGGGGAGTGTCATCTCAGAAGAAATCTTCAGGAAAGACGGTACCGTATATATCTATGACCTGCCCAAAGTTGATACCTCCACCTTAGATAGCAATCTGAAGGAAACTTATGACGAGTTTATGGAGATGCTTCCGGCCATCAAGGCAAGCATAAAACCAACTACGGTTACGATGAGTGACATAGGTTCTTTTTCTGCAAACGATCTTAATGGTGAAGCTGTTGATAGTACAATTTTTTCAGAATACAAACTTACAATGATCAATATATGGGCAACCTTTTGCCGTCCGTGTATCAAGGAAATGCCGGATTTGCAGAAAATGAGTGAAGATATGCCTGAGGGCACACAGCTGATCTCCATTGTCGGTGATGCAAATGATGAGGAACACCTACAACTGGCGAAGAAAATTGCCAATGATGCAGGTGTAACCTTTAAAGTAATCATACCAGACGATACATTGAAGCAATACATTGACAATAATATAATCGCTTATCCGACCACTCTATTTGTGGATTCGACCGGGAAGATAGTAGGAGAAGCAATTATCGGCGAACGTGATATGTCCGTATATAAAGAGATATTCAAAGACAGATTGGCTCAAGCGGGTTTTGATGAATGAGTTTGATGTGATTAAGAACACATTCTTTTTCCGTTTATGTAATACCCATGATATTCCTTCTCGCTTTATTATGATTGAATGTAAAAATTATTCCCGTGATATAGCAAATCCAGAAATTGACCAAATTGGTGGTAGATTTAGCCCTAATCGTGGCAAAATGGGAATAATTGCTTGCCGTTCTGTAGAAGACATGCCGCTTTTGATGGCAAGATGTAGCGATACGTATCGAGATAGTCGTGGACTGATTATTCCGTTAGATGATGATGATTTGCATCAATTGCTAAGTTATAAAGCTGCTTATGATGAAAAGGCAATTGATGATTTTATGCAAAAACGATTCCATGCAATTGCATCTGTATGAAAAGACCACACAACAGATTATCTCTCTCTTGTGTGGTCTTTACTTTTTGCTGTTTGAAGATAGTTGACTAGTAAATTTATTTGTTTCATAAATCCCTAAGTCCAACTCCCTTTACAAAGAGCTTTTTTATATTAAGCACGAGACGGGATTCGAACCCGCGGCCCTCGCCTTGGCAAGGCGATGCTCCACCACTGAGCCACTCGTGCATATTTTGTTTTTGCTGTGAGCAAGTAATAATATATAATATTCTAAGCAGTTTGTCAACCCTAAATTTAATTATATTTATTACGATTATGTCAACCAATAGGAACTCTTCCATTGTAAACTATTGTCTAGGTGTAAATACTCGGTACGCTTCTTATTCATTCTGCCCGAGTGATTTACACCTTGGTTTTTATTCTATAAATACTTATCAATCTTTGCTTTGACTAGTGAGATTACCGGTCCCAACGCGAATGCCATAACAACGGTTACAATTCCAATGGTACTTCCCAGAAGGAATCCGATTAATGCTGCAGCAATATCCCATGCCATACGAATGAAACGAAATGGTATCTTCTTAACCTTGGAAGCAATGATGAATACGGTTGCATCATAGGGTGCGGCCCCCAATTCCACAGCCATATATACTGCCGCAGCGATAATAAATATGATTAAGGTTGGGATCAGCACAATAATTCTAACCATGAAGTTGTTAAACAGATCAGCCGATATGAATTTGTTAAACAACCAAGTGAAGAAATCCACGCTATAACCGATTAGTAGCATATTAGCAAGGGTTCCCCATCCAATCTGGGAGCGATCATATACAATTACAATGACAAATAATAACGCGTTAAATATTACTTGCCATGTTCCAAAACTTATTCCTAATTGATTTGCAACGCCTAAATTTAATGTTGAGCATGGATCCGTTCCGAAATCGACGCGAATTAGAAAGGATAAGGATAATCCCATCGTAATTACGGCAATCAATACAGCTATTAATCTTTTTTTATCTTTTAGTCCGAATTTCATTTCTCTGCACTCCTATAAGTAAATGTATCTCATTTTGTAATTGATAAAAAGTTTGACTGCATTTGTTAATCGTAACATAAAAAAGATTACTTTGCCAGACAATTTTTTGCTTAGAGTGAAGAACCGAGTAATGGAGTTGTGGAATATCTAAAAGGTTTTTGTTGGGATTAAATTTATCAAGTTGTTTAGTAGGGGTGTTAATAATTACTACTCCTAATTTTTATTCTATTATGATAGAATAGTAACGAAATTCTACTTGACATAACATAAAAAACTGCCATTATAGAATATGCAAAAGGATATTTGTCGTCTAATATAGTATAAATGTTACTTTATGAAATAGAGATCTGACTTATCGATGAAGAAAGGAGTTATCATGAAAGACAAAAGTGTGGAAGAACTATTAAAGCAACAAGTGAATGAGATACTGAATGAGGAAGAAATGAAGGAAGAGCATGTGACCGAAGTGCAAAGGTTACATACAGATAGACCAAGGAGCAAAAAAAGAAGAAAAAAGAAGAAACATACTTTATTAAAGGTTATAGGGATGCTGGCTGCACTTCTGTTGGTTATACTTGTGCTGATTGTTGGGACGAAAAGTGGGCGGAGTATCATCTATAGGAAAGCCAGTGAATTTATCTTTCGTAATATCAATAAGGAAAATGTGGAAAACATAGAAGAAGATACAGATACGATTACGCCTGGAGTAAGAGTGGAGGACTATGTTACAAATTATCTAATCTTTGGTATTGAAGAGATTGGTGGAGCAAGAAATACGGACACCATGATGATTGCTACCATTAATACCAAAGAGGATTCGATTAAAATCACCTCATTGCTTCGCGATAGCTATGTGGAAATTCCGGGATATAAGCCAAACAAGTTGAATTCCGCTTATGCAAGAGGTGGAGCGAAGCTGCTGATAGAAACAATTGAAAAGAATTATAAGATTAAAATCGATGGTTATGCATCGGTGAATTTTGAGTCATTCGAGAAAATTGTGGATCTGTTAGGCGGTGTGACCATTGAACTTGGTGAGGAAGAGGCGGAATACCTTAACAAGACAAATTATATTTCTAAAAAGAAATATCGTAATGTAAAGCCGGGGATTAACAAGCTAAACGGTAATCAATTGATGGGTTACGTTCGTGTTAGAAAGGTGAAAACGCTTGGTGGAGCCAATAACGATTATGGGCGTGTTGTACGCCAGCAAAGAGCTCTGAAAGCTATCTTTAAAAGCTATATATCCACCAATGTCTTAAAGCTGCCCGGTGTTACCAAGGAAATTCTAGGATATGTGAATACTAATGTAAGTGAAAAGGCTATGGCAGAGGCTATGGCAGCGGTTGTGGAAAATCGTATGAAGGATATAGAAACCCTCCGTATTCCGGTGGATGGAGCTTTTGAAGCTCCTAAGAAATACAATGGTATAGGCTATCCTATCATATTGAATTGGGATGTAAACCGTGTTGAGTTATATAAGTTTATCTTTGGTGATACGGAAGAAGAGGCGAAAGAGGCACTTGCCAGGTTACAATAATATGGGAAGCTTGGGATATCATACGCATGGTAGTAACTGGAAAATCTATAATGAAAGAAGAAGTTGATTAAAGGAAAAGAATAGAAATAAATGAGAAAAGAAGCTGTATCAAAGTTTGGTACAGCTTCCTTTTATATAAAATTATGACACCTTTTTAGACAAAGTGTTCCTAGCATATTTGCTATGCAACATTTATATTAAATTATAGGTTGCACTAGGTATATCTATTAAAGAAAAAGGGGATCGATATGATTGAGCAAATGAATCGAAAAAGAGTACATGGATATTTACAAGCGAAAGGAACCAAGATTGTAAATGAACAAGGTGAAGAGATTATCCTTACCGGCTGGGGCTTAGGCAACTGGCTATTGTGTGAAGGTTATATGTGGATGTCCTATAAGAGCAAACGATTTGACCGCCCCCATCGGATGGAGCAGGTAATTAGGGAGCTTACCGGTAGTAAATATGCCGATTATTTCTGGAAGCAATTCCGTGAAAATTACATAGCGAAGGAAGATATCAAGGCAATGGCGGATTTGGGCTATAACTCCGTCAGAATTCCAATCAATTGGCGAATATTTATGGAAGATGAGGAAGAGATCATCTGGAAAGAGGATGGTTTTGCTTTGCTTGACCGATGCATTGACTGGTGTGAAGAGTATCGTATCTACGCATTTCTTGATCTTCATGGTGCGCCCGGTGGACAAACCGGTGCCAATATCGATGATAGTGTGGATGATGTACCGAGATTATTTATTGATGCGGATAAATGGGAGAAATGCATAAGGCTATGGGAGAAGCTGGCATTGCGCTATCGGGATCGATGGATTGTAGGAGGCTATGATTTATTAAATGAGCCAATCCGCCCTGAAGCAAACGGAACCAATTTTGATTATCTTCTTCCAAAACTAGCACAGTTCTATGAGGAAGTTATTGCTGCCATCCGTCAGGTAGACAAGAAACATATGCTCTCCATAGAGGGGCATCATTGGTCTACGGATACCAGTGTATTTCATAAGAGATATGATGATAATATGCTTATTCATTTTCATCGCTATGGTTGCATACCGGATATATCTGCATATGAGGAATATTTAGAACTTTCGGAAAGATTGCAGCAACCACTTTGGCTTGGGGAAACCGGTGAGAATGTTACGGAATGGTTTACAGCAATGTATCCGCTCGCTGTTTCCTGCGGTATTGGTTATAATCTATGGCCGTGGAAGAAGATGGCGAGAGCGAATTCTCCTTGTACTATTCGTAAACCGAATAACTGGGAAAAGATTATAGAATATGCAGAAGGATGTCCTCATCCCGGATACCGTAAAGCAAGACAAATTCTTGATGAATTTTTAGAAAATATAAAGTATGCCAACTGTGAGCATCATCCGGAAGTTACCAATGCGGTATTCCGTAAACCGGGCTGCAGGGTACGGGCTACTGATTTTGAACATTTCCCTGGGAAGTGTATCAGCTATAGTGGTATGCGTTTGGAGAATAATTACTATCATTATCGAAGAAATACCGGAATGAAAATTGTTGAGTTGTACAATATTAGTCAAAGGGAACGTAAATTTGCCTTTGACAGTATGTGGGATCGCTTCGCTTTGGAGTTAATGAACGGTGAATTTGCAGATTATGCAATTCATGATGTAAAGGAAAATGCTACAGTTGCCTTAGAACTGTATTGTGAAAGTGATGCAGAAATCATACTCTATCAGGATAATATCATAATAGGGCAGATGGTAGTTAAGAAAACCGATGGACTGTATGTAACAACACCGATAAAATTACTGCCTGCCGAAAGTAGCAGAATTCGTGTTAAAGTGCGCTCCGGTAAGGTCATTATGGAAACGGTTTGCTTTGAACCGTAGTCCAATTACTTAATATGATGAATCAAAGTTTAATAAATAAGGCTGTGCAATTTCCGCACAGCCTTATTTGAAGGGGGTAAATTGGATGAACAATAAGAGTATTAATGGTATATATCTCTTCCACAGGAAACGTTATTTTGACTAATCCTATCGAAGCAAATTCTCCACTCATTTTCTCGAATTCGTGCAAGATTAAATCACTTGCTCGGTAAAAAACACTTTCCTCATCATCACGGGTAAGTGCTATTGTGCAATGAGGAACCCAATGGTCTGGACAATACCACTCCCAACCTTTTGTATCAAAATCATTTAGACATTCGTGTAGTTCTCGCTGAAATTGATACATACTTCTATTCATCACAGGTGATACAAAAATCGTCTTTGTGTCAATAAACATTCCTACTGATCCAAGATATGCCGGCATTCGCTTATGATTTTGAGCGAATTCTTTTAATTTTTTGATACATTTTTCTTCATCCACATCATTAAAACAAGCTAATGTAAGATGCGGTCTTGTTTTCCATTCCAAAAACTTTGTACTCAATTTTTTATCAGCTACTCGTTTTGCCAAATGAAAAAGTTTCTGTTCCGTTTCCTTATCAAAATATAATTCGATTGCATATTGCATAGAGCTACCTCCACAAACTAAGCAAAAACTTTAATTTCATGGTTGGAATTATATTTTTTGTTAATTATTTACAAGCTATTATACCATAGGAATCATAAATATGAAACTAAAATTTCGGCAATTATCGGTAGGGATAGATACGATAGAACTACACTTTGAAAGCCCTCGGTACCCTCGCAGTGTCTTTGCTTTGCAAAGACACAGGAAGAATGAGAATGTTGGCGTGAGAGTCTCCATTCTCATTCTTCCGAAGTCGATATCCGTATAAGTTCGAACTCTATCCTGTTCAGAACAAAAAAGACTCTTCGTGAGAAGAGTCTTTTTTATATTAAGCACGAGACGGGATTCGAACCCGCGGCCCTCGCCTTGGCAAGGCGATGCTCCACCACTGAGCCACTCGTGCATATTATGTTGTGTTTTTGTTATCTCGCGAACACAAGACATAATATACTATAACTTTAAGCGTTTGTCAAGCGATTATTAATAAATTTTTTTAATTTTATATATATTTTGTTTTATTCGTAAATTTTATCCAATTGTTACCGTTAATACGTACTGATTCTTTTGAAATGGTTTATTCTTTAAAGATTCTAATTGTGAGATAGAGACATCTACCCAAAGTTCTTCCGCAGCAATGAGGAAATGCGCCAACATAACACCGATATCAATCATATTATTGGTGTCCATTAATTTATATAGCATGGTATTTTTCCTGGTAAAAATGTGAATACGATTTTTGTATACGACAAAGCGCCATGGCTGATTGTTAAGACCGGATGGTGCAAGGCGGGCAGCAGTAAGGATTTGGCGAATATCTGAGTTGACATCTTCTTTATAAACCACAGTATCTTTTTCGGGCAAGCGTTTCGCTTCAAGGTAGTTCCGCTTAATCGGTGTTGCGGATTTTCCGAAAGCTAATGCAATGACATAATCATATCGCATTGTGGATTTTAAACTTCTGCCCGGGCTAGCCAAACCAACATAGCAACTTCCTAGCCCTTTTGTAGTAAGATATAAACTGATCTGCTGCATCATATAGCCGGCATTAAGCAAATAATTGTCTTTCCTTTCTGAGGAAATGCAAATATAATACGGCGCTTTTACTGAGAAAATCCCATGGAAGCCCTGCTTTTTTTCAATATTGCTCACTAATTTAAATTCAACGGCAATACCATCGAATAACTTGGGAAGTTCATTGGCAAATCTTAAAATATCATCAATCACATTCCATTCTAGTTTTTCCATAACAAAGTTGCGAACGGATTTTCTTGAAAAAATAGCTTCAAACATGTTCATAAGGCATACCTCTTCCTCACTAATTAGATATATTATTCATGGCTTGCTTCCTATAAAATAAAGGAGACATTCCGTAATATTTCTTAAATAATTTACTAAAATGGTAAACATCATCATAGCCAACTTGATTGGCTATGCTTTTTATACTTCCACTCTGATCTTGAAGCAAAATCTCTTTTGCTTTTTCCAACCTTATTTTGATTAAGTAGTTGATAGGAGATTCTCCGGTTTCTTCCTTAAATATTTTGGAGATATATACCGGGCTCAGATACATATTATGTGCAATTTGCTCCAAAGATATCTTATGTTCATAATTTTCGTTTAAGTAATTAATTATTCGTTTTACAGCATAACTCTTATTATACGTTTCAAAGTTTAAGCTTTTTTGTGTGGGATTATCCACATCTATTATTTGTCTGATGATAAGGAGTAGCATTTGCATTAAATGGCTTTTGTACATAAAATACTGCCCAACCTGATTACTTTCTTTCTCAGCAATCATTGCATAACAATGCATAGATAATTGCTGCTTTAATTCGGAAGTAGTGTGTATTATGCAACCGCCATCTTCTAGTTCGATAGAATTTGGTTTCATGTTCTTAAAATGAAAATCAGTAAAGCCAGCAATGAACTCTATTGTAGGCTCATTAGGATTTACTACGATATGGGTATGCTTTACACCGGGATTACAAATGACGAGATCCCCTGCTTCCACATCGTATTCCTTGGTTCCAACCAAGTATCTGCCTTTACCAGATAATATATATGCAATCTCGGCAAAATCATGGTCATGATAGGTACCGTCGTTTACCATTTTAACTTTGGAAACATAAAAAACCGTAGGATTAAAGTCGTTGTAGGTTATATCGTATTCTAAGGCTATTTTACTCACCTCTTTAATTATGAAGCAGTATATGAATGTGATTTTAGTTGATTTGTGCATGCCTTTATCCATATAAAACAAGTATTTTCCAGTGAGACCATGGTAAAAATTCCCGTTTTTTAAGGATAATTTGCTTATCATGAACATTATATCATTACCATTTAAAATAGTTAAATGTTTTTTTAGATTAATTGTTTGCTTTTAAGACCAATTACCTAGGAGATGAAAAACAGTCTTTCAAATAAGGAAATGACATATCATTTTATGCCAACGGAAGGACGATAGAGATAATATAATACATGATGATTGTAACAATCTACATTTTTTTTATTGGCAAGAGGGCTATAATGATATAGTCTTTATAGACTTTGTATTATTTGTTTTATTTGATTAAATGAACTTCGAGTTAGGGGGCAGTGATATGACAGAGATGAAATGGTTCTTTTCCTTCTTGAAAAAGTACCGTGGTCGACTGATATTTGCGACATTCTTATGTACAATAGTAAGCATTATCGCTATTGTAAATCCACAGATTTCCGGTATTGTCGTTGACGATATTGTTCGAGGAGGAGACCATAGTAAATTACCGATGATGATGGTGATTATGATAGTAACAACATTTCTTCGGGCAGTACTTAAATATTGGTTTCTTGTTATTTTTGAAAAATCATCCCAGGGTATGCTATATACCATGAGGGATTATGTATATCAAAAATTAATGGCACAGGATTTTAACTTTTATAATAAGAATCGAACAGGAGATCTCATGTCCCGTATGACTGGTGACATGGATGCCATTCGTCACTTTGTGGCTTTCGTTACATATTCCATATATGAAAATACACTGCTTTTTGTAATCGCTTTGGTTATGATCTTTGTTGCAGACTGGCGCTTGGCGCTTAGTATGATTGCGGTTATGCCGATTACCGTATGGGCAACTTACCGCCAATTAAAGGAAGTAAAACCGGCATTCCATAATATCCGCAAACGCTTTTCCAGTTTGAATACATTTGTACAGGAAAATGTAAGCGGTAACCGCGTAGTGAAAGCCTTTGCAAAAGAGGATTTTGAGATTGAGAAATTCAATCGCGAAAATGATGGTTACCGTGATGCTGAACTTGCAGCAACGAATATATGGAAAAAATATGTACCTATATTTGAATTTATGGCAAATGCTCTGACCGTAGTCCTTTATTTAGTTGGAGGTATTATGGTTATTAATAAGCATATGACCATTGGTACGCTGGTTAGCGTAAGCGGTTATCTATGGATGCTGAATAACCCGCTTCGTATGGCAGGATGGTTAGCAAATGACTACCAAAGGTTTGTTACTTCCGTAGAAAAAATCTATGCTACGGTTATAGTTGAACCAAGAATTTTCAACAAGGAAAATGCCATTGCCAAAGAGCGTTTCGATGGTGAAATTGAATTTTGCGACGTAAGCTATCGTGCTAATGATGAGGAAATCTTAAAAGATATTAATTTCCATATTAAGCCGGGGGAAACTGTAGGTATCATAGGCGCAACCGGATCAGGTAAATCGACGATTATGAACCTGCTTTGCCGCTTCTATGATGTTACCAAAGGCACCATTAAGATTGATGGAATAAATCTAAAAGATTTGGATTTGCATTCCATCCGAAGCAATATTGGAATGGCTATGCAGGATGTGTTCCTTTTCTCTGATACAATTGAAGGAAATATCGCATATGGCAGACCGGATTGCAGTTTTGAAGAAGTGGTAGCGGCTGCAAAAATTGCAGATGCCCATGATTTTATTATGCGAATGCCGGAAGGATACGACACTATTGTTGGTGAACGTGGTGTTGGGCTCTCCGGTGGACAGAAGCAGAGAATTTCTCTTGCAAGAGCTTTGCTTAAGAATCCATCCATTATCATCTTAGATGATACTACTTCTGCTGTAGATATGGAGACAGAAGCGAAGATTCAAAGAGAGCTAAAAGCTCTGGATGGAAAACTCACAACATTCATCATTGCCCATCGTATCTCTTCGATTAAGGATGCGGATCAGATTCTTGTATTGGATAATGGTAGGATTGTTGAATCAGGTAAGCATCAGGACCTAATCGAAAGAAAAGGCTATTATTATACGGTATTCCATCATCAGTATGGTGACTTTGACCAGATCATGGAATCAACCAGGAAGGTAGGTGGGGAAATTGGCTAGAAATAAATATGATATTGATGAGACACTGGAGACCGAATTTAACCTATCCCACTTAAAAAGGTTGGGTAGCTATATTAAACCATATCGAAAAGATTTAATTTTAACCATTGTGCTAATGACTGTTACCTCAGCACTTGGCATGCTTGCACCGATTATTCTAATGCAGATTATGGATGTCTATATTCCAAACGGAGACATCCAGGGGATTATTTTCCTTAGTGTTTTAATCCTTATCATCTACTTTATAATATCTGCAGTTCTTCGAATGAAGATAACTTTGACGGCAAGGCTGGGACAGAATATTATTCATACCATCCGAAGTGATATCTTCTGCCATCTGCAGAAACTGCCATTTTCTTATTATGATGACAGACCACATGGGAAGATCCAAGTCCGAGTAGTAAACTATGTTAATAGTTTAAGTGATTTATTGTCCAATGGTATTGTCAATACAATTACAGAACTGTTCAGCTTGGTTTTTATTGTTATCTTTATGTTTGCAGTAAATGTTCGCTTGGCATTCATCTGTTTACTAGGTCTTCCGCTGCTAATGATTTTGATTTTTATAATTAAGAAAAAGCAAAGGGTTGCTTGGCAGATTCTCAGTAATAAGTCATCTAACCTGAATGCCTATATAGCGGAAAGTATCAACGGTATCCGAGTAACGCAGAGTTTTACCAGAGAAGAAGAGAATACCAAGATATTCAACAGACTTAGCGGTGAATATCGAAGTGCATGGATGAGGGCGGTGAAATATAATTTCCTGCTTTGGCCAGCGATTAATAATATTTCTACCTTGACCACGGTTGCCGTCTTTGTACTTGGTATCGCTTGGATTGATCAGGGTGTTGAGGGAATTACCGCAGGTGTGCTGATTGCCATGACCGGTTATATTGGACGCTTCTGGGCACCGGTAAATACCCTTGCAAGCTTTTATAACTCTTTATTAACGGCAATATCTTATTTGGAAAGAATATTTGAAACCATTGATGAACCGGTATTGGTTAAGGATTGCGAAGGCGCCATTGAGATGCCTCCGATTAAAGGGGAGGTCGCATTTAAAGACGTTTCCTTCAGCTATGAAGATGGGGTTCCTATTTTGAATAATATTAATTTTAAGGCAAATCCCGGCGATAGTATTGCGATTGTAGGACCGACCGGTGCAGGAAAAACTACGATTATCAACTTGATTAGCCGTTTCTATAATTTAGATTCCGGTGTGATTACCATTGATGGTGTAGATATTAGCAAAGTGCAGATAAAATCCCTTCGTAAACAGATGGGTGTCATGCTGCAAGATAGTTTTATATTCTCCGGTACCATTATGGATAATATTCGTTATGGTAATATGGAAGCAACGGATGAAGAAGTAATCGAGGCTGCGAAAACCGTTCGTGCCCATGATTTTATTATGGAAATGGAAAGAGGATATAAAACGGAGGTTAATGAGCGAGGTAGCAGACTTTCCGTTGGTCAAAGGCAGTTGATCAGTTTTGCCAGAGCCTTGCTGGCAAACCCCAAAATATTAATCCTTGATGAAGCAACTTCAAGTATTGATACGGAAACCGAAATTCTTTTACAGGAAGGACTCAGTAAGCTACTTGCCAACCGAACATCCTTTATTATTGCCCATCGATTATCAACAATTAAGAATTCCACCTGCATCATGTATGTCGATGGCGGTAATATTGAAGAAATGGGTACGCACGAGGAGTTACTGGAGAAGAAGGGGAAATATTACGAATTGTATATGTCACAGTATAAGTTTTTGGAGGAAGTGTAATCTCCGAAGGAAATAAATTTACGAGAAATTACGTGTGAATATTATTTAAGAAATGTTGGTGCAATAATTAAGGTTACAGTTTAAAAGCAAATCTTCTATTAAACAAAATGCATGGGAAAGCCAATGCAATTGTCATGAATAAACAGCGAACATGGATGACGTGTTCGCTGTTTTTCTGCAAATCTTTCCACTGTACGAAATTGCAATAATGTCTTACAATAAAATAGCGAATGGAATCTGGATTAAAGAATTTTATTGCATAGTAGAATTCGGGCAATACTGAGCGAATATGATTGATTTACGATTATAGAAGGAGTAATCTATGTCATACAATTACGAAGAAATCGTACCTTATCTACTGCATTGGTTCGATTATAATGCACGTGTTCTTCCCTGGAGGGAGAACCCCAAGCCATACTATGTCTGGATATCTGAAATCATGCTTCAACAGACACGTGTTGAGGCTGTTAGAGGGTATTTTGATCGATTTATTGAAGCAATACCGGATATTGAAGCCTTGGCTACAGTGGATGATGAGAAACTGATGAAGCTTTGGGAAGGCCTTGGCTATTACAATCGAGCCCGCAATCTGAAAAAGGCAGCACAGGTGATTATGTCCGATTATCTTGGAGAACTTCCATCCGATTATCATGAACTGTTAAAACTACCCGGAATTGGGGTATATACTGCAGGAGCCATTGCTTCGATTGCCTATAGGCAGCCGGAGGTGGCAATCGATGGGAATGTATTAAGAATTGCTACAAGAATTGCCGGAAGTTTTGATGATATTACGAAGGAAAGCGTAAAGAAGGAATTATGGAAGGACTTTAAGCGGATTGTACCAAAGGATCGTCCGGGAGACTTTAATCAGTCCTTGATGGATCTTGGGGCGATGGTATGTATTCCTAACGGAAAACCTCATTGCGAACAGTGTCCAATCATGCATCTTTGTCAGGCTTTCCATCAGGATCTGGTCATGCAGATACCGGTTAAGCCCCCAAAGAAAACAAGAAGAATTGAAAAAAGAACCGTTTTACTGATGGAATACCAAGGAAGATACCTGCTTCATCAACGAGAGAATAAAGGGTTATTGGCTGGTTTATGGGAGCTTCCTACGATTGAGGAAAAGTTAACCCAAAGTAAGCTGCGGAAAGTATTAAAAGAATGGGAGATTGAGGATTATCAAGTGCAACCTCTTGGAAAGGCAAAACATGTCTTTACCCATCTGGAATGGCATATGGAAGGGTACCATATCAAACTAAAGGCAATTCCAGCATTATTCATAAATCAGAGTTCCTATGTATGGGCAAGTAAAGAGGAATTGGAGTCTATCTACGCATTGCCATCCGCTTTTAGTGCATTTACGAGAGAATTATTATAGAAAAGGAAATGAAGATTTGAGATTTTGATATTGGACATCGGATAAAAATATGCTATGATAGAAAAGAAAAGTTTGTAAATTGTCGAAAGACTGGAAGAATGGGTTACCTTGATTTCCTATGGGTAATTAAAGATAGGTATCATTATGATACTAGGTTATGCAATTTAAAAAGTAGTTTTAAGACAAGGATTGGAGTGAATTATGAGAAAATTCGGAATTTTATATTTAGGTTTATTCGCATTGGCTCTTGGAGGCTGCAGCAACGGCAATAAGATGGAGGATTTTATTCCTACTCCTACAGTTTCTCCTACACCAATTGTTGATAGCAAAGAGGAAGCGGAGGAAACACCACAGCAGGAAGAGGTTCCTATTGAGGATTTGGATTTAAGTAAGGTAAAAACCACACCAATGTATGTTAAAATGGCTAAGTATGGATCTACTTTGAATGTGAGATCAAAGCCATCCACCGATGGAGAGATTGTTGGATATCTAGTACATAGAGAGCAAGTGGAAGTAATTCAAATTAAAGACGGATGGGCTGCCTTTTTAGATGATGGTATTGTTAAATATGTAAGTGCGGACTATCTGGTAGAGGAAAAACCGGAATATCTTGAACCACCGACACTTACCCCAACCCCAACGCCGGCACCCACGCAAAAAGCAGAACCAACGCAATCGCCTGAGCAGGAGTCTTCTGAGGAGAACAGAGAAGAATTGGATGATCTTTCTGATGAAGCGCCTCCTGAAATTTAATTCAGCGTTTGATTATCGTAAAATAAAATAAACGCAATTAATACTTGGTGATTAGTGTAATTATGATAGAAGAATTCGATTTAAGTAAGTTGTGTAAATAGGTAACAGCATAGGTAATTAAAATATACGGAAGGGCTAAAACCGCTATCAAACTGATATAACGGCTTTAGCCCTTCTTCTTTGATTAATCATTCTGTACAAAGTTTAGAAATTGCTTCATGGATTCGGTTACGAATGCATTTTTATGATAAGCAAAACCGACCTTTCTTTTATGTACGGGAACTTTCAATGGTATTTGAATCAAGGAGCCATTTCGCAATTCGGGAAGTACAAATTCCCTAATAACGCACGCGACTCCCAAACCGGTTTTTGCAAATTCAATCAGCAAATCCATATTGGTTACTTCTAATATATGATGAGGTTCGATATCATTTTCCAGAAAGTATTGATTAATATATTTCCGCGTTAGATTTTCCTCATCCAGCAGCATAATGTTTGCCGTGGTGAAGATATCCGGATCATGTTCCCTGCGCTTAAGATTTTTCAGATAATCCGGCGTTGCGACAAAGATATCTTCGATTTCTCCCAACTCATAGAAATTAATGGACTTATCATTATCCGGCTTAGCAACCAAACCTATATCAAGGGTATTGTTTTCCAGTTGTCTTAAAGTATGGTAGGTAGATTGACTTTCAATCGTTATCTTAATATGGGGATACTGCCGTACAAAATCCTTCAGATAGGGTAGAAGCAAGTTTTTACAGAAGGTTGTGCTGGCACCAATCTTTAACTGTCCAATGCCAAGTTCATTAATCTTCTTAATGCTATCCTCAGCTCTTTGAATCGTTTGGAATGCATCACGCGTATGCTCATAAAGGAGGCGTCCTTCATCTGTCAGCTTAACACCTCGGGAGCTGCGAACGAATAATGTGACATTCAGGTTTTCCTCTAAGGAACTGATGGCTTTACTTACCGCTGGTTGACTAATGAATAGGTGTCTGGCCGCATGGGATATGTTTTCGTACTCTGCTACGCAGTTAAATATGTGATATAAGGATAAGTTTTGATCCAAAGATTTCCCTTCTTTCAATGTATACTTAAAAGGTATAAAAAAATCGATATTTAATAACTCAAAGTTATAATAAATATATTTAATATGTATTATTATTATAACAAAGCTTATGATAAAATGGCAATAGAAAAAATAACTCCTATGAGGAATGATACGTTTTATTCTGCGAAGGGGGAGTAACAATGGAGTATAACATCACAGTAATTCCCGGTGACGGTATTGGACCCGAAATTGTGGCAGAGGCAAGAAAAGTACTGGATCGGGTTGGCGAAAGGTTTGGACATCTTTTTTTTTATACAGAGATTCTTATGGGGGGAGCTTCGCTTGATGCTACCGGTGTTCCGCTGACAGAGGAAGCATTAGAAATTGCGAAAAAGAGTGATGCGGTATTGCTAGGGGCAGTTGGCGGTAATGTAGGCAATTCTAAGTGGTATCGCCTTCCGCCTCATTTAAGACCGGAAGCAGGATTATTAGCCATTCGTAAGGGATTAAATTTATATACCAATATTCGGCCAGCGGTATTATTCCATGAACTAAAAGGTGCCAGCCCATTACGGGATGAGATTATTGGTGATGGATTTGATATGGTTGTCATTCGGGAGTTGACTGGCGGTTTGTATTTCGGTAAACGCAAGACGATAGAAGATAACGGAATTCGTAAAGCAATTGATACATTAACCTATGATGAAACTGAAATCAGAAGGGTTGCAAAGTGGGCATTTACGATTGCGAGAAAGCGTCGTAGGAAGGTTTGCAGTGTGGATAAAGCAAACGTCCTTGATTCCTCGAGATTATGGAGGCAAGTAACGGAGGAAGTAGCGATGGATTTTCCCGATGTAGAGCTTACCCATATGCTGGTTGATAATTGCGCAATGCAGCTAGTGAAGGAGCCGGGACAGTTTGATGTAATTCTTACGGAAAATATGTTCGGTGATATCTTGTCCGATGAAGCAAGTATACTTACCGGTTCTATCGGCATGCTACCTTCGGCAAGTCTTGGAGATACGAAACTGGGGCTGTATGAGCCAAGCCATGGTTCTGCTCCGGATATTGCCGGGCAAAACAAAGCGAATCCAATCGCAACGATTCTTTCAGCTGCAATGATGCTGCGGTATTCCTTTGATTTGGAAAGGGAAGCGAAGGCGGTAGAGACAGCGGTAAAAGCAGTGTTAGAGAGTGGATATCGCACCGTTGATATTATGACAGAGGGGATGCAACTTATTGGAACAAAAGAAATGGGAGATCTCATAGCAAGTATGATATAAGGGAGGAGTTATCAATGGGCATGACGATGACGCAGAAAATATTAGCTGCCCATGCAGGTGTCAGCCAGGTATCGGCGGGACAGTTAATTGAAGTGGATCTGGATCTGGTATTAGGGAATGATGTTACTGCCCCCGTTGCGATTCGTGAAATGGAAAAGATGAAGATACGCAAGGTATTTGATAGGAACAAAATTGCCTTGGTTCCGGATCATTTTACCCCGAATAAGGATATTAAATCAGCACAGAACTGTAAATATATGCGGGAGTTTGCGATAAATCAGGATATCACGAATTATTTCGAGATAGGGGAAATGGGGATTGAACATGCATTACTTCCGGAAAAAGGTTTGGTTGTTGCAGGGGATGTTGTAATCGGAGCGGATTCCCACACCTGTACCTATGGTGCCTTAGGTGCGTTCTCTACGGGGGTAGGAAGTACGGATATGGCAGCAGGTATGGCAACGGGAAGGGCGTGGTTTAAAGTTCCTGCGGCATTACGTTTTATACTGAAAGGTAAGCCATCCAATTGGGTCAATGGTAAGGATATCATACTTCATATTATCGGTAGAATTGGCGTGGATGGAGCATTGTATAAGTCCATGGAGTTTATCGGAGATGGGATTGCGAATCTTTCGATGGATGATCGGTTTACAATAGCAAATATGGCGATAGAAGCCGGAGCCAAGAATGGTATCTTTCCAGTCGATGATATCACCATAAGCTATATGAAGGAGCATTCTGATAAAGCATTTACTAGGTATGAAGCAGATGAAGATGCGGATTATGAGCAAACCTACGAAATTGATCTATCCGCTATCAAGCCTACGGTTGCCTTTCCTCATCTACCGGAAAATACCCATACAATTGATCAGGTGGGAGAGATTAAGATTGATCAGGTGGTTATTGGCTCTTGTACCAATGGCAGATTAAGTGATTTACGAACAGCAGCGAAGGTATTGGAAGGAAGAAAGATTGCCAAAGGTATGCGTTTAATTATATTCCCTGCTACGCAAGCAATCTACCTTCAGGCGATGGAGGAAGGACTCATTGCAACGTTTATTAAAGCCGGTGCTGTTGTCAGTACGCCAACCTGCGGTCCATGCCTTGGAGGGCATATGGGAGTTCTGGCAGCAGGAGAACGGGCAGTGGCTACTACGAATCGTAATTTTGTCGGCCGTATGGGTCATGTGGAATCGGAAATTTATCTGGCAAGTCCGGCAGTAGCCGCAGCAAGTGCCGTTACCGGCAAGATATCCTCTCCGGAAGAACTGGGATTGTAATAGTAATAATTAATACTGATTGAAATCCATCTTTGTCCAGGTAAAAATTGACTGCATATTTATTGACAATTGGGAAAGGAGTTCATTATGAAAGCATATGGAACAGCACACAAATATGGAGATAATGTAGACACAGACGTCATTATCCCGGCACGCTATCTAAACACTTCCGATCCTAAGGAGCTAGCTTCCAAGTGTATGATTGATATCGATAAGGATTTTGTAAATCGGGTAAAGCCGGGGGATATTATGGTAGCAAATAAGAATTTTGGATGCGGTTCCTCCAGAGAACATGCCCCAATTGCCTTAAAAGCCTCCGGTATTCGTTGTGTCATAGCAGAGACATTTGCAAGGATTTTCTATCGCAATGCGATTAATATAGGGCTTCCAATCATTGAATGCCCGGATGCAGCGAAAGAGATAGAATCCGGTGATCAAGTGGAAGTTGATTTTGATAAAGGTATCATCTATAACCATACGAAGGGAACGCAATATCAGGGTCAGGCATTCCCTGAATTCATGCAAAATATTATAAAAGCAGAAGGGTTAATTAATTATATTAATAACAAAGCGTAAAAGCACTTTTGTGTATAGCATAGATACGGGGAATTATAGAAAGGTTCCATCTTGCATTAGCAGGGTGGAACCTTTTCTTTGTATCCGTCATAAGTTGAAATAGAACTTTTAATAGGTGATGATTATTATTATGACAGGTGGAACACTGCAATATACGATACGACCATATGATACTATTTGGATGCTGGCGCAGATTTTTAACACGACGCCAGAATCGATTATGCAATTAAACCCAGGGATAAATCCTACCAATCTTCAAGTAGGTCAAGTAATCACGATCGCTCCAGGATATCAATCATTTCCGTTAACACCGAATACGGATCTGTATGGAGAAGAAAGCGAAATGGATTTCATGGATAACATGGATGACATGATGGATGGCGTGTTAAGCAGCGGACTTATGGACTTGGTTAACTTCTTCCGAATGCTGTGGGAGCAACATATTACATGGACGAGTAATGTGATGGATGCAATGATTTTTGAGCTTCCTTTTCAGGAACAAGTAACGCAAAGACTTTTGAGAAATGCACAGGATTTTGCGAATGCCCTAATGCCTTTCTATGGGGAAGATGCAGCGCAAGAGTTTGCTAATCTATTTACACAACATATCACAATTGCTGCGGAAGTGATTCAAGCTACAAAAGCGCAAGATACCAATGCTATGAATGAAGCTAGTTCAAGATGGTACCAGAATGCTGATCAGATTGCGGCTTTCCTAGCCAGCCTTAATCCAAATTGGAGAGAGGAAGATTGGAGTGCAATGCTGGAGGACCATTTAAACCTATTGAATCAACGGATAAACAATATGGTAACGCAAAATTATGAAGAGGCAATCAATCTCTATGATGATATTGAATTACAAGCCCTAGAAATGGCGGATGTGATGGCAGAAGGTATTTATATGCAATTCCCTGAATGATATATAGATAGCCGTTTTTATTACCTCCAAAAGAAATAAGAACGGTTTTGATTATGAAAGAACTACCTTAGCTGCCGGGTAGTTCTTTGCTTAGGAGGAGTTTTATATAAGCTTTAGAAGCAGAAATATAATATGTTTAGGAGGATAAAATGATATCTCGCTATGATTTTATACACCAGTCCCTTGAAACACACCTTTTTTTTGCCAGAATAATGAAGGAGCATGCCTTTTTCTTAATGGCAGGATTTACACCCAGAGATTCAAAATTTACGGAACGTGCCGCTGAGCTGAAGAAGGCATTTGAAGCATTCTTGACGGATGTAGTTGCAATATCCAACGGTGTAATCGGTGAAGATTTCTTAAGATCCGGCCAAGTGGTTACACAATTTACACTGGAAGCAGAAAAGGCTACCGAGTTCTACACCGGTATTGATATTCCTACAAGAATTACGAAAGCAGAATTGGATCTTGCTCCGAATTTGGGCAGACTTGATCCTATGTTAGAACGAAGAGTATATATGCTTAACCGCAGAGCACTCCCGATCATTAGTGAAATCATTCAATTTAAAAACAATATTCTAAATGATGTATTGGCATGCAAGATGTTTACGTTAAATTACCCATTGCTAATTGACCATATTATGCGGGAAGCAAAATTGTATCATATGCTTATTTCGAAACTACAGCAAAGGGAAGTAATCAATATACGCAGAGATGAATTTGAGCAGGAAGCTTTCTGGAATAGAATCATGGCCGAGCATGCCAAATTTATTCGTGGATTGCTTGATCCTACCGAGGATGAACTGATTAAGACGGCTCATAATTTCGGCAATGAATTTGATAAATTAACCAAGGAAGCCAAGGAAGCAATGGATTGCTCAAACTATGCGAACAATGTAACGAAAGAAAGCTTTCGTGCGACAAAGAATATTCGTGATTTTAAAGCACAGGCTACGAATGGTCTTTTGGATTGCAAGATCAAATCCATAATACTTCCTCTGTTAGGTGATCATACACTGCGAGAAGCTAACCATTACTTGCATTTACTACGTATATTTGATCGGCATTAAAAAATAGAAGAATTTGAAATGAAAAATGTTGAATTATATTTTTCCCTTTAAGAAATACTAAGGTAGTAATCATAAATTATCTGATATTCTATGGAGGGAAAAATATGACTGTTAGAAAAATGGATAAACCCAATGAAGGTGTTAGATGTGTAGTAAATACTTGTGAATACTATATGAATGGTGACCACTGCTCCGCTGAAAAAATTCATGTAGAGCCACGGAATGCTATGTCTTCCAATCAAACGGACTGCTCTACATTTGTTCAGAAAGGAAACGTTTAAAATCAAATATATCAATAGGAATGAAAAAATGAGGTGGTTTTGTACAGACCACCTCATTTTTGTTTTTATTATAATAAGTAATTCGGCTTTCCAAGTCCGTTATTCATAATAATAAAAACAGGTTGGTTCTTATTATTTAATTAGATGTAGGGTTCCTTCATCATTTAATGTTTTGATAATCGTTGCAATGATTGGTAGCAGCAGTAGTCCAAGTACACCCATTAACTGCGCTCCAACGTACATTAGTAGTAAGGTAACAATAGGATGCAAACCAATCTGTTGACCAACAATTTTAGGTTCAATCGTTTGCCGAACGGCAGTTATCACAATATATAATAAAAGTATTCCAATGCCAATTTTATAATTTCCTAAAATAAATGCGATGATCGACCATGGTAATAGGATAGCACCTGTGCCTAGAATTGGAAGAATATCAATAATTGCAACCAAAAGACCAAGTGCGAAAGCATTGGGAATTTTTAAGATCCAAAAACCAATGGATAATTCGAAAAATGTGATTGTTATAATTAAGGAATAGGCCTTAATAAACTTCACAAGGGTTCCGATACCGCGATCCCTCAATTTTAATGCTATTTTTTTTCTCTCATCATTAAACTGACGCATTACAAAATCACCGATACGATAAAAATCAATGGTAAAGAAAAAGGATGATACAATTGTAAATATTAGTTTAATCAGTAACGCAGGAAGCTGCCCGGCGATACCGGTGATTTTTGAAACCACGGTAGAGGAAATTGTCTTCAGATAAGTAAAGATGGATTCACTCATATTGTTGAGGAATTCTTCCACATAGGATTCGATTCCGGGGAAGCGTAGAATCAGATTGTCTGCAACCATTTCTATAGCATTTGCAATCGTATTTTCATAAAGTGCTGGTAAGCTGTAGAATAGATTCTCTATGTAGCTAAATACCTTTAAGCCAATCAGACTGACTACAAGACCGATACTACCATAAAGTATCGTTAGGACGAATATGGAAACAAAGGCACGTTTTACCCTCGTTTTTTCATGAATAATATCAATCATATGACGAAAGAGAAACGCAATAATCATACCAATGACAAACGGCATTAGTAATGGGAGAAAAAACTTAATGCTCACATATACTAACCCTAAGATTAAAGCGATATAAGCAAAACGTATGATAAATGCTTTCTGTTTCTCTATATTCATATGCTTCTCCATTCTTATTTGTACTTTGAATTGCGGTTCGTTAATTTTAAAATAATTATATTCGTTTTTCTAACTTATTTCAACCGTTTCCTTCCGTATATGTAATATAAATGGAATTAAGATATGCCCTGGCGTTATACCTCGTATAAATAATTATTACATTGATTTTTACATAGTTATCCTTTAATATATACCCAATATACAATGCCACGGCAGCAGTTTAAAGTGATGCAGTAGATGATAAAATGTGATACTGACATTACTATTATTGCCCTATCATAAGCAATCCAAAATAGAAAGAAAAGGTGGTTAATATGAGAAGTGATGCAGTGAAAAAAGGTATCTCACAGGCTCCCCATAGGTCATTGTTTAATGCCTTGGGATTTACGAAGGAAGAATTACATAAACCCCTCATCGGAATTGTGAGCTCCTATAATGAAATTGTTCCCGGACATATGAACCTGGATAAAATAGTCGATGCTGTTAAACTTGGTGTGGCTATGGCCGGAGGAATGCCGGTGGTATTTCCGGCAATTGCAGTCTGTGACGGTATCGCCATGGGCCATCAGGGAATGCATTATAGTTTGGTAACCAGAGATTTGATTGCGGATTCTACAGAAGCAATGGTGATGGCGCATCAGTTTGATGCCTTAGTTATGGTACCAAACTGTGATAAGAATGTACCCGGTCTGCTTATGGCTGCTGCAAGACTCAATATTCCAACCATCTTTGTCAGCGGTGGGCCGATGCTTGCCGGACGTGTAAATGGGAAGAAAACCAGTTTATCCAGTATGTTTGAAGCGGTTGGTGCCTATAGTGCCGGTAATATGACCGAAGATGAGTTAGAGGAATATGCAAGTAAAGTATGTGCTACTTGCGGTTCCTGTTCCGGTATGTATACTGCAAACTCTATGAATTGTCTTACGGAAGCCATCGGAATGGGGCTTGCAGGGAATGGAACAATTCCGGCTGTTTATTCCGAACGAATTCGTCTTGCTAAGCATGCGGGGATGAAGATTATGGAACTGCTTGAAAAGGATATCCGGCCAAGAGATATCATGACAAAGGAAGCCTTTCTGAATGCGCTGACTGTGGATATGGCGTTAGGCTGTTCCACCAATACAATGTTGCATTTGCCGGCGATTGCGCATGAGGCAGGAATTGAACTGGATATTTCCATAGCGAATGAGATTAGCGAAAGAACCCCGAATCTATGCCATTTGGCACCGGCTGGACCTACCTATATGGAAGATTTGTATGAGGCCGGCGGAGTTTATGCGGTTATGAATGAATTACAAAAGAAGGGACTTATGAATACCAATCTGATTACCGTAACCGGAAAGACCGTTGGCGAAAATATTCAGGGATGTATCAATCGCAATCCGGAAGTAATTAGACCAATTGATAACCCTTACAGCAAGACGGGAGGAATTGCGGTACTGAGAGGCAATCTGGCTCCAGATACAGGTGTGGTTAAGCGTTCTGCGGTTGCACCTGAGATGCTAAAACATGAAGGCCCTGCCAGAGTTTTTGATTGTGAGGAGGATGCAGTGAAAGCAATCCTAGGCGGTAAGATTGTTCCGGGGGATGTTGTTGTAATTCGCTATGAGGGACCTAAGGGTGGTCCCGGTATGAGGGAAATGCTAAATCCCACCAGTGCTATTATCGGTATGGGCCTTGGATCAAGCGTAGCGCTGATTACGGATGGACGATTCTCAGGAGCTTCCAGAGGGGCATGCATCGGTCATGTATCACCGGAAGCCGCAGTGGGTGGTAATATTGCACTCGTTGAGGAAGGAGATTTGATACAGATTGATATTGAAGCGAATACTTTAGATTTCGCAGTTTCCGACGAAGAATTAAAGATGAGAAGGGCAAAGTGGAAACCTCGGGAACCGAAAATCACCACAGGGTATCTCTCCCGTTATGTATCCATGGTAACCTCCGGCAACCGTGGCGCAATCCTTGAAGTTCCTAAGACACAGTTATATTAGTAAGCATTGCTAGGAAATGAGGTGTAATATGCAATTAACAGGATCACAAATTGTAATTGAATGTTTAAAAGAGCAGGGGGTAGATACCGTATTCGGTTATCCCGGCGGGGCAATCTTAAACATTTATGATGAATTATATAAGCATAGCAATGAGATTAGGCATATATTAACCTCCCATGAGCAAGGAGCTGCCCATGCGGCAGATGGGTATGCCAGAGCAACCGGTAAGGTAGGTGTATGCTTTGCAACCTCCGGCCCGGGTGCTACCAACTTGGTAACAGGGATTGCAACGGCATATATGGATAGCGTTCCTATTGTGGCAATCACTGCGAATGTTGCAGTAAATTTATTGGGAAAAGATACCTTCCAGGAAATTGATATTGCCGGTGTTACGATGCCTATTACCAAGCATAATTTTATCGTTAAGGATGTAACCAAGCTGGCAGATATCATCAGAAGAGCTTTTAAAATAGCAAAAAGCGGACGTCCGGGGCCGGTGCTTATTGATATCACGAAAGACATTACTGCAGCAAAGGCAGATTATGATAAAGTAAC